>OIEQ01000203.1_pt1 | contig 44806 bp, 50 predicted proteins | sample 1581841 | NCBI WGS metagenome assembly OIEQ01 (sample SAMN03281020, study PRJEB24777) | human gut metagenome | isolation source: fecal sample PR170 from 1 month old male Malay infant, vaginal delivered... | place: Singapore | collected 2005-12-29
GTTTTCATCCGTTCGAGCGAGTTACGTTTTGCTCGCTGGACAGAAGTGGATTTTGAAACGGCTATGTGGACGATTCCGGGCGAGCGTGAGCCACTGGAAGGAGTTAAGCATTCTCAACGTGGTTCGAAGATGCGTACTCCACATCTTGTTCCTTTGTCGCGACAAGCTCTCGCTATCTTGCAAAAGATCAAAAGCATGAGTGGAAACCGTGAGCTGATCTTTGTGGGCGATCACGATCCGCGTAAACCTATGAGTGAAAACACGGTGAACAAGGCGCTGAGAGTGATGGGTTATGACACGAAAACGGAAGTATGTGGGCATGGTTTCAGGACGATGGCGTGTAGCTCGTTGATCGAGTCGGGATTATGGTCGAGGGATGCGGTAGAGCGGCAGATGAGTCACCAAGAGCGTAGCTCTGTGCGAGCAGCTTACATCCACAAGGCGGAGCATCTGGGAGAGCGCAGGTTAATGCTGCAGTGGTGGGCGGATTATCTGGATGCGAATCGGGAGAAGGCGGTAAGTCCGTTCGATTTTGCGAAACGGATCATGGGGGGAATGAGAATATATTCGTAAGGACATGGTAGACTTGGCTTATTATTTATCAGCTAATATATCGGATGATAATTAGCAGGTTAGATTGTAGTTTTGTGTCATTCCCGCAAGATACAATCTAACAGAATGGGACATGTCCAGTCCGTCAATCTCGACTGAATGCTCAAGCGATGTGCTATTCACCATAATCTTCTTATGCTGGTTACGATGCAGTCATTGATGCAAGGGATTGCAAAATGGCGCCGTCTCTTTCTACTCATATATGATTTCTTGCTAGCGTTTTGGAGAGAATTGGTCGATAGCTGGAAGCAGCGATACCCACAGTTGCTGGAATCTGGCCGGGCTCAAGAATACGCAGATGACGTGATTATTAATCTGATGATGGGATCAATGTCTTTTGGTGTTACCAACGTTTTGTCCAAGGACAAAGGCGTGGGCTGGTTTGGTGCGAGAGTGAATAGGGCTATATCTTCAAGAAGTTAGTGATGTGTGACAAGGTAGAGGGTCTGCAGGTAAAATGATTATGAAGTGACAGAACAGGCACAATCATCGACAACGATAGCCACCTTTAACGTTCGGTTGCGTTATAATCCTCGGCAAATTTTTGCTCTTCGTCATATGTCAGTGACCTGGCGAGAAGTGGACAGCTAAGAGAACCTTATGACAACCGAAACCGCACCTGAAAAAATTTCTCTCGACGAACTGAAAAGCTGGCTCTGGGGCAGTGCCAACATCATGCGTGGCACCGTCGACAGCAGTGACTTCAAAAACTACATTTTTGGCCTGATCTTCCTCAAACGCCTCTCTGATGTCTTTGATGAGCGTGTTGCTGCCATCATGAAAGACGAAAAATGTTCGGAAACGTTAGCGATGGCGCTTATCAAAGAAGATAACCCTGAGCAGTTTGTTCCCGAACAAGCTCGTTGGTCGAATCTCGTTAAGAAAACTGAAAACGTAGGCGAAAGCATCGACGAAGCCTTTGCAGAAATAGAACGTCAGAATCCGTCACTCGAGAAGGTACTGACTGCCATTCAGTTCGGCGACAAAGACAAACTCAGCAACGAACTGCTGATGCGTTTATTACGCCACTTTAACCGTCATAAACTGGGCAATAAAAACCTTTATAAAGCTGATTTGCTGGGCGATGCCTATGAATACCTGATCGGTATGTTTGCTGACGATGCGGGTAAAAAAGGCGGAGAGTTCTACACTCCACATGGTGTGGTAGAGCTGATTGTAAAACTGATTGACCCTAAACCTGGCCACGAGATCTATGATCCAACCTGTGGCTGTGGCGGCATGCTGGTCGAAGCCGCAAACTACATTCGGGATACCTATCCTGATGATGGCGTCGTAATGGGTAAACCCAACTGTAAGCTCTACGGTCAGGAAAAGAACCTTGGAACCTGGGCGATCGCCAAATTGAATATGTTCCTGCACAACCTGGATGGTGATATCAGGCGTGGAGATACGCTGGTCAATCCACAGCATCTTGACAGCAACAATGGCGTAATGCCATTTGATCGCGTCATTGCTAATCCGCCGTTTTCCAGCAAAGAGTGGTGGGAACCGCTGGAGCTTAACAAAGAAACTAAAGTCGATAAGAACGGCAAAGAAACCGAAATTGCCCCCAAATACGCAACCGAACTGAAGGATCCTTTTGGTCGCTTCGGGTTAGGCGTCGCGCCCCGGACAAAGGCTGACCTTGCCTTTGTGCAGCATATGATCACATCCACTCGTGAAGATGGGCGTATTGGCGTGGTCGTCCCGCACGGTGTACTTTTCCGTGAAGGGGAAGAAGGTAAAATCCGTCAGGGCCTCCTGGTGGGTAAAGATGACTTCAAAGGTGATTTGATTGAGGCCGTTATTGGCCTGCCTCCTGCATTATTCTTTAACACAGGAATTTCTGCTGCCATTGTTCTGATTAACAAAGCGAAACCTGCTGCGCTTAAGGATAAAGTGATCTTTATTGACGCTTCATCTGACTATGAAGATGGTAAAAGTATGAATTATCTGCGAAATAAAAATATTGAAAATATAGTTTCAGCATATAGAAAAGCTAAACATGAAATAATTGACGCAGGTGAGCAAGCTGAAAAATCATTGGGGGAAGTAATAAAAAAAGTTGAAATTAAAAAATATTTGCGCATTGTTGAAATTAGCGAAATCATTAAAAATAAATATACTTTAAGCATTGGTAGATATATAGATCAATCTAATAAAGAAGATGAGATAGATATATTAAAAACACAAAGCCATTTAGATAAAATAAAAGAAAAAATTACAGAGATCGATTGTAAAATAGAGTTTTTAATATCTGGTCTGACTGAAACTCCTGATATAAATCTCAAAGAGTCCTCTTTCGGAAAAATACCTACCATTTGGAATACCGTTAAACTTGGCGATTATACAAGTAAGATAGGAAGTGGCATAACACCCAAAGGTGGTAGCAAGGCCTATGTTGAACAAGGCATCCCTCTATTAAGAAGTCAGAATATTTTACATGGGAAATTGAAGTTAGATGATGTAGCTTTCATTAGTAATGTTCAGCATAACAAAATGAAGAACTCTCAATTACAAGAGAGGGATGTATTGTTAAATATTACAGGGGCATCTATTGGTCGCTGCGCTGTTTTACCTAATAATTTTAATGTTGGTAACGTCAACCAGCATGTTTGTATAATACGAACTTCACAAAAATTACAGCCAGAATTCTGTGGTATTTTTCTAAACTCACATTTTGGCCAAAAACAAATATGGAATTTACAAGCAGGCGGAAACCGTGAAGGTTTGAATTTTCAACAGATTAGAAGCTTTGAAATCCATCTTCCTCCTTTAAATGAACAAAAAAGAATTGTAGAAATTTTTAATGCTATTGATACTAAACTTGACTTAATCGAACAGCTGGAATTTGAGACCCAAAACCTGAAAAAAGGCCTGATGCAAAAGTTACTCACAGGAGAATGGCGAGTTCCGTTGGATTGCGACGAAGAAGCTGCTGCGTAATGAGAAGATGCCCTTTTCCGGGCATCTTTTACACAATATGAATGAAGGAAATGGCTATGTCAGGTAAGACTGCAACATCTTTCCCGGAATTGGATGGCGTTGAGCGTCCAGCGATTGAGTGGCTAAAGAAGCTCGGCTATACCCATATCAAGGGATGTCAGGTTGAACAAACGGTGCGGACCGAGCCCCTGATTCTGGAAGAAGTCCTCCTCGAAAGATTGCATGCACTCAATCCCTGGCTGGCAGAAGTCTCCGGCGCGGCTTCCCGAGCAATGAAACAACTGCGTGATATCTGGTTTGAAAATAATAGCGATCTGATGCTGGCAAACCATGCTTTCTGGGAAAACGTGCTGTTTCAGTCCAACCTGCAAGAAAAAGATAAAGAGGGACGCAAGCGCAGCGTCCGATTTATTGACCAGTCCGGTGCAGCCCACAACCGTTTCCACGTCGTCGATCAGTATGTCGGTAAAAATAATAATGCTGCGCCTTTTAAACCGGACCTTTTGCTGTTCATTAATGGGCTACCGCTGGCACTGATCGAATGTAAAGCCAGCAACGTTAAACTGAGCAAGGGTATAGCACAGATTGACGGTTACCAGAATTCATTCCCACATCATTTCGCATTTAACATGGTATGTGGGGCAATCAATCGCAGCCAGGCTAAATACGGCGCGCTTTATTCTCCAGAGCAGTTTTACCTCAAGTGGAAATTTGATCCTAAAAGACCTGATGAGCACGCCATTCTCACTGAAATTAAAGAGTTACTAGGTAAAGAGCCCACAGCACAGGACACTTTGCTGTGGGCATTATTCGAACCTTCTCGCTTTGTTCGTTTTGTTTGCTTCTATCCTCTGTTTGAAGTTGAAGATGGTCAAATGATCAAAAAACTGCCTCGCTATCAACAATGGCGGGCCGTTGAGAAATCCTTGCTCCGTCTACAGGGGAATGATCCAACCTTGCCGGGTAAATCACAGGGAGGCGTTATCTGGCATACCCAGGGAAGCGGGAAATCGCTGACCATGGCACTTCTGGCGCGTTTGATGCGCGCAGAAATATCCAATTTCGAAAATCCCAGCATTCTGGTATTAACGGATCGCACCGATCTGGACCGTCAGATCCACAACACCTTTATCAATGTGGGGCTCAGGGCGTCAAAAGCTGATTCAGTCGCCGGACTTGAGACCATGTTAAGCAATGATTACGGCGCGATCTTCACCTCTACGGTTCAGAAGTTTCAGGAAAGCGATGGTAAACAGATCCAGGCGGCAAAAGACTCTGAAAATAGTGAGGATACGGATGAAGAGCAGTCCTCAAAGAGCCGTGTCAGACGTGTTTTAAAACGGCTGGAAAACGGCAAAGATGAATGCTGGATAATCAAAGAAAACAATCTTAACTTCGGTTTGAATAACGCCAGTGGTGAGCCCCTGAAAGCAAAATGGCAAAAAGTTAGCGAAGAAAAAGTGGATTTCCGGGTTCTCAGTACTAAAGCAAACTTCTTTGTTATGGTTGATGAAGCACATCGTAGCCAATACGGTTTTCTCGCGGCCTTTATGCGCGCATCACTCCCCAATGCGAAGTTCATTGCTTTTACCGGTACGCCTCTGTTCAAAGAAGACAAAAATACCCTTGGCGAATTTGGCGGCAACGAATATATAGATATTTATCGCCTTGATGAGGCGGTGGCAGATGGCGCAACGTTACCCATCAAATACCAAGAAGGTATGGCCGAATGGGCCAGTGATGGCAATCTGAAGGAGGCGTTTGAAGCTGAGTTCGGTCAGGAACCTCTGGCACGCAAGAAAAAACTGAAGCAACAGTTGCTGAAAAAACGCCGGGGGGCAATCAGCCGCATTGAACAAAATGCGAAGCATTTGATTGAGCACTTCCTTACCAGCGTAAAACCCCGAAAATTTAAGGCGATACTTGTCTGTGATGGCCGGGATATGGCGGTTCGCTACAAAGATGTTATCGATGGTCTGATGGCAGAACGCCAGGCACAAAATTTACCCACATTCGACAGTAAGGTCGTTATTTCTCTGGGGAGTATGACGGATAACCGTACTGGTGCAAGCGAGCAGCAAGCCCATAATGCCACAGGCGCACAAGGGGTTCTGGAGACGATAGAAGAGAGAGTAAAGCGCGAGGCTAAAGAAGGGAAAACTCCGGTTGCCGTTCTGAGCGATGATATTCCCACTTTGGTCAATACCGAATTCAAACTGCCTTATGGTCATGAAGCAGAGAACAAACCTGATGGACAAGCCAGGATTAATAACATTGGTTTGATCATCGTTTCCGATATGCTGCTCACTGGGTGGGATGCGCCGATTGTCAGTACCCTCTATCTTGATAAGCCGCTGAAAGAACATACCTTACTTCAGGCTATTGCCCGTGTGAACCGTACCCGCAAGGGAAAAAAAGCAGGTTATATCGTCGATTACTACGGTGTTGTTGAATACCTGGATGAAGCGCTCAAAATTTATGGTGGCGATGTTCTGCCTGAACAAGTCTGGACCGATGTAGAATCGGAACTGCCAAAACTTAAAGCCGCGCTGAGCAAAGTAGAAGATATTCTGCCGAAAAAACACAATCTACTTAAGCACCCTGAACCCTATAAAGAGGACGCCGATCTATATTTAGATCCGGACGTACGGCTTGATATCGTGGAAGATTTCCTTGTTGCTCTTGCGGAGTTCAATGGTCGTTTAGATATTGTATTACCCGATGAGCGCGCAGCCCCGTTTAAACCTTATTTTAAGGTATTCAATGAAATTAAACTGCAGTTGCTGAATAAAATGCCGGACAGTGCGGATAAGGTACGCATCACCGCTTCAGAATCAGAACTGCTTAAGGGAATGCTGGACGAACACATTGAATCAAGTGAAGTCAAAAGCCTGCTGGGACGCGAAGTCTCTATCCTTGATGCCGCCGATATGGATCTTCTGCGTAAGCAAAAAAGTAAAGGCAGCGCAGCGCTGGTGATGAAGAATAAACTGAAGCACACGATCAGAACCGGTAAAGGCAAAGATCCGGCGTTCTTCGGCGATCTTGAAGAAGAGCTCGCAAGACTGATACAAGAAGAGCGGGAAGGCCGGATCGAACAGGCTCTGTTTCTGGAACAACTGGAATTGTTCGCACAGCGTATCAGAGATAAAGATGCGAAGCCCAGCGAAATGGGGTTGAGTACCGCAACTGAACGGGCAACGTTCAACTATCTGATAAAACAGGTTGCTGAAGCAGAAGCCCTGGCGTGGACGAAAGGATTATTCAATCATCCAGATATTGCAGCTGTCATGCGCTCTCCTATCTGGAAGAAACAAAGTGACATCCACAATGAGATCAAGAAAACGATACGTACAATTTTACGCGGTCTGGGGGGGTGGGACATGACCGTTGCACGTCAGCACACCAATGAGATATTCCAGATAATGCTGAACAACTGACAGTCGAGTCATTAACAATGCCCATTTTTCAATACGGCACCATGGCTATCGAGTGGGAGTTTAGGGTCGACTCAAGGCTCGCTCATCACTATGTGACCGTGGAACGTGGCCATAAGGTACTCCTTCGAGGACCGGATGTGTCGTTGCAGGAACAGCAAGAGTTGATACGCTATCGCGCCCGATGGATCAAGCAACGTCTGGCTGAGGTCAACCGGCCATTGAAAGATGAGATCGTGACGGGTAGTCGCTTACCTTATCGTGGTAAAACTTTCTATTGTGAAGTCATTCCTTCGCCTGAGCTCACTGTACCCAACATTACGTTCAACCAAAGTCGATTCAAGGTGTTTTCACCCGAGGGCCATTTTGTAAGCCGTCGTCTTTTTAAACCTGCACTGGACGGTTTTTACAGGCAGAAAGCAAAAGAGAAGCTGCATGTGAGGATCCTTCACTGGCAACGAGAAACAGGTCTAACCGCAACGACGTGGAGAATTAAGCACTTCGATGCGCGATGGGCAAACTGCACGGAAAACAACGTACTTGAATTCCATCCCCGTTGTATGGAGTTTTCAAATCGCGTAATGGATTACATCATTATCCATGAGCTGTGTCATACCGTTGAGAAAAACCACGACAAACCATTCTGGTTACTCATAAAGAAATATTGCCCAGAATGGAAAGAGCTCCATGCTCAAGTTGAACATCCTGAAATGCAACTGTAATGCATCACATGGTCGGTGAATATCTACCCATCAACAGGGCTAACATAATCAATATCTATTATTCTTAAAGGGCTATATTGTTCATCTTTGTTTTCATATATTTCCCCCCGTTATTTTTGCATTGATTTTCAGCACTGGAGTGCCCTCCAGTATTTCAATAGAGTATGGCTGCCGTGACAAAGATTCTTTAATCTTGTTCGCTATTTTGTTATCTATTTTTGCCAGTATTTTATCCAACATTTTTTTACTAAAGTCCAACGAGAGACAGAATGTTCCGTCATTAAAGCCCTCACTGATCGGGCCAATTTCCACGACAGCAGAGTATAAATCGTCATTGACCCTAATAATAAATGGTAAACCTAAGGACTTGAAAGATATAATATCTCCAAGCGGATACCCAAGTTTATGCAAAGCCAGTCCGAAGTCGGGTTTGAAGTCAAGTAAACGTGGGTTTGAAAATGCCAATGGCGATAATATTTTTTTTAATTCATTCAGATTGCGACTTAAATCTTTAAGGTTAAAAATTAAAACGGGATCGGTTTTATTTATATTAAAAATAGCTATCTGGTGTCCATTGCATAAAGCATAAACTGAGGCCCTAATCTCAGGATGAATAGCATAGCTATACGCTTGCTCGACATTTTTACCTGATAAAATATTTTCAGAGGGGCCTTTGGCATCTAAGATCCATTTATGTTTGCCATCTATCATCAGTAAATAGTCAGGGATGATTTTAATATTATTCTTTTTTGTCCAAATATAAACATATGGATGGGGGAGTGCAAAACTTCTGATGATCCGATGATTGCCAGAAATAGAGTAACCCAAGGCCTTTAATAGCGGAGAAATCAACTCTTCCCTTACCGCATCTTCTTTAACCCATTTACTGTTTAATAATGAAAAATCAAAATTATAGAACATAAAAAACCCCGATAAGTACGCTCTTATCACATTAAGCTGATAAATAAGTTTTTTTGCGGAACCAAAAACTTAGTCTCAACATCATCCTGTTCGTAGTTTGCCACAAGAGCGCGAACCAAATCATCCAGTATCCTGAATATGAGCTCGAATGTTTTGTTCAACTTAACGGCGCAGCCTACGTATCCATTTATACGAGCGGTAAGTGGGGGCGCTAAGGCGGGCCCACGGTTTATCGTTCTCAGGATTGTGCGGTGTAATACACGAAAGCCAGCTTGTTGCCATCGGGATCTCTGACGTAAGCGCTGCAGAAATCTTCGCCGAAATGCGGACGTAGGCCTGGTGCCCCCTCGTCCGTGCCGCCGCGAGGATACGCCAGTATATCCATCAGCGGATCGTAAAATGTAATGGCGCGTGACAGATCATTGGTCCCTGGCATAATGTAAGAAAACATCTGCTCTCCTTTATGGAACTAGGGGAGAGAAGATAGCCTGCCTAAATCACGCAGGCTTTGTTTTTCATTCATCTGCTTTATGAGCCCAGGCGGGCATTGCCGTCAGGTAACGCTTTGCTCGCTTCCGAGCTTCCTCCGGGCCGACTTTTTGCCAGGAATCAAGGAAGCTGGCTAAGCCTGATACCGCTTCTTCCCAGGGTTTAAGATTGCCGTTGCTGTCGCAGCAGTACGCACAATATTTATCACTGGCACTTTGTGCATCGGGTGCCGACATCGGCATTCCGCAAGCCTGACAGAACTGTTCATGTTGTGACATATGATGCTCCTTATGGCGACGTCCTGATTAATAAACATACTGAATATGCATTGTGCAGGTGATGCATCAGATCAAAGCAAAGGCAAAGCCCCCGGTATCTCCAGTCAGAAATACCGGGAACCTGTTGTTACCTGGCGATGAGCGCGAACACGCCCCAGCCAAAGTATTCCCGCGCGTACGTTACATGGCGTTTCGGCGAGATGTTTAGCTCGGCCCTGACTTCGGCGGCGAAATCGTCGCCAGGATTGGCTTCCAACCAGCGGCGCATGGTCAGCCATTTCGCGGCCTCATACCGATCCCAGCCTTCCTGGTCCGCCAGTACCATTTCCACCACGTCGTAGCCGAGGTCGTCAAACGCGCTGACAAGCCCTGGAAGCGTCAGGAAATCGCTTGTCGAGCTGACACCGCAGGCCTGGGCTATCTCGTCCGTTGCCGGAAGCTGGCGCCAGTAAGGTTCACCGATGAGCATGATGCCGCCCGGTTTAAGGCTCTGCGCCAGCAGTTCGACTGTCCCGGCAAAGCCTCCGGCAATCCAGGTCGCGCCGACGCAGGCTGCCACGTCACATTTTTCATTGGCGACGTAACCCGCCGCATCATTATGAATAAAATGTACGCGTTCGCTGACGCCGAGTTCTTCCGCGCGGCGTCTGGCCTGCGCGGTGAAGAGCGAACTCATGTCGATGCCAGTCCCCGTAATGCCATGATCCCGGGCCCAGGTGCAGAGCATCTCGCCCGAGCCGCTGCCGAGATCAAGAATGCGGGTGCCCGGCTTCATGCGCAGCACGCGACCCAGCGTGGCATACTTCTCTTCTGTGAACGGGTTGTGGATGCGGTGTTCGCTTTCACTGATGGTAAAAATACGTGGGATATCCAATTTGGAATTCCTTTTATTGCGTTGAGTATTAAGAGGAAGTTCCTCTGAGACTTTTGCTTTTTCGGCTAGCAGAGCAAACAGCTTTCCTTCAAATGTTTCGCTAACTGGCCAGTCGTGGCTTTCAGGAGGAGGAAGCAGGTTAAATCCGGCATTGTCGAGCAGGCTGACGTACTCGTCATCGCGCCATGCCGTCATCTGGCTGCCGAAACGGGTGGTTTGGCCGTTTGCCTCTATGGCCCAGAACTTTGTTGAGCTGGTCTGGGCTTCTTCATCCCAGTCATGTTCAGTCAGCAGCAGATGAGGGACGCCCAGAAACAGCCCGTCCGGACAGCGTTGCCAGCTTGCTTCAGCCATTCCCTGACGCTTAACTTCGTCGAAAGTATGGACTTCAGTGAGCAGCCTGCCGCCCGACTCCAGCCACAGCGCGCAGCGACCGACGAGTGAGCGCGCATCCGCCGCGCTGAAAACATTCAACTCCCCGAATATCATCATGATGAAATCGAAAGATTTATCGGGCCAATATGCGCGGACATCCTGCTGAACATAGTCGATATTCAATCCGGCGTGCTGCGCCTGCTGGCGGGCCCAGCTCACTGATGTCGGTGAGAAATCCACGCCGGTGCAGTGAAATCCACGCTCTGCTAAGCGGTGGGTGTAAAAGCCGGGACCGCAGCCGAGATCGAGAATACGTGCGCCTGGGGGTAATAGGCTGGCGATCCAATTCACCTGCCGCTCAATGACCTCCTGCCTGCGGCTGGCCCAGTCGTGATCCTGCGACAAATGGTTCGCGAGCATGCGCTGGCTAAAGGCCGGTTCGTCCCAGGGAATTTTGCTCTCCTCCGCCGACAGTTGAATGTGTCGGGATGAGGAAATAAGGGTGCTGATATCCATTATGCTCTCCTTAGCGGTTATCAAGCTGTGAGCGAACGTTATTCAGCCCGGTGGTGTTGATGCGGTAGGGCTGACCATTGACGGACTTGATAAGTTTTTTGGTTTTGAGTTTTTTGAAGACGACGAGCGTGCAGTCGGTCAGCAACAGCCCTTCGCGGCTGTAGCATTCAACGGAAGTGACGCGGCCTGAAGAATCGCGGACGTGCGCAATACGGCCACCTTTAGCGAGAACGTGTAAGGTACGTTGTTCCTGACGGGATAAATTCATACTGGAAAACCTGTTTAATCATCATGTGCAAAACGCGCAAACACACCGCGGTGTCCGCATTCGATTTCGGCGCATTGATAATCAGTCCGGCCTGAAAAGGTCGGTAAGCTGATTATCGGATGATTACATTCTCCAGCATCAAAGCCTCGGGTTGAGTTGAAAGGTATTTACGGAGCGAATAGTAACACGTAATTTTAGCAGGGATATGTTTCAGTAGAAAAAGTGTGATGTACTTCGGAAATCGAACGCCAGCCCATTTACTGAAAAAAGCAGATGAAACTGACGAATGCAGGTTTTAGTACCCCTTATATGGCCTCATTGGCTTTTCCCCTCCGGAGGTTATTCTTCTTTTGTTAAATCCAGAACATAAATATGCTCACCCTCTTCGATGCCTGAAAAATGAAAGCCAGTCCTGATAAGTAATTTTATTGAAGAGGTATTTTCCGGATCCACACCGGCTTTGATGAGTGAAAAACCGTTCTCTTTTATCCAGCCGATGGTGGTGGTAATGGCTTCAAATGCATATCCCTGGCGAGCATGAGCGGGGCTGATGGTATAGCCGAGCCAAAATACATCGCATTGCTGACGTAAATAGATATCACCAATCAAAACCTGCGTTAGCTTGTTGACGATGGCCAATTGAATTCCCTGAGTAAGCGTAAGAACGCCCAGCAATGCTGATTCATAGTCCTCTTTTGTTAGCCCCTTAAACCCCTGATATTTCATCCACTCCGCATCATTGCGATACACCATAAAACTATCGATTTCGTGTGGCTGAAATGGCCGAATAATGCACCCTGGCGAAATTATTTGCATAAGACTTCCTTTTAAATGATTCATCTGCACCAGTCTCTGCGACCACAGGAGTTACCGTCTGAGCTACACCCGACGGCTACTCTCTGACTATGTTCGGTGTGTCGCCGCTTTCATACACAACACGAAAACTGTCAGTTTGATGTTCAACCCTCATCGGCATAGAACACAAACGCCAGCTTATTCCCGTCCGGATCGCGTACATAGGCACTATGGAATCCCTGTCCGTATTGTGGCCTGTGCCCCGGTGTACCTTCATCCCTGGCGCCCAGACTGATAGCAAGTTCGTACAACTGCTGGATGTGTTCAAACGAGTGGGTATTCAGTGCGACCATCGTGCCATTACCAACGCTCGCTGGTTGCTGGTTAAAGGGCCTGCCGACGCACAATCCGATGGTATGGTTACCGCTGAACGTCCCCCAGGATGCGCCTTCTTCATTCCGGCCTGCCTTTGGATACCCAAGCAATTCCATCAACGGATCGTAGAATCGGATGGCGCGTGGCAGATCGTTAGTACCCAGTATCACGTAAGAAAACATAAACCCTCCTTAATCTCTTTTGCATTATTGCTCCTGGCAGCCTACCGGTGATACTGACTGGCTCTGATGCTGCCCACGCAGTTTAAGCAGGCGGGCAACTGATATGATGACGGCTATACCGGCCAGCAGCGCCACGCAGTGGAAAGCAATCCTGCCGCCAGCATGGAAGTAAACCCAGCGGGTTATTTCAATGCTAAGGGCAATTATGCCGAGCGCCAGAATATTCAGCGTGGCAGAAACGGTGCCTTTTGGCAGGTTATGAGAAAAGAGCGTAAAGCGAAACAGCACCGGATAGAGCAGTCCAATACCCAGGGCATAAAAGCTCGTTCCCAGTACTGACCATAGCCAGACGTGTGGCCATAGCAGGTTGCCGACCAGCAAAGCCAGCAAGCCAGCAAGCTGTATCGGAACAGTACCCCAGATAAAACGCGGTGAAGTCGGGTCTTTGATAAAATTCGCTACGATCGCACTGGCGATAATGATCCCACTAAACACGGGCACCTGTGTCCAGGCATAGGTACCGGGAGACATCCCCCCGTGCTCAATCAGGATCACGGGGGAGAGCGCCACCCAGGTGATGATGGGCAGGTTACCAAAAGCGACTGCCAGTGAGCCGGTCAGCACCACTGGATGGCGAAATGCCGCGATGAAATCTGACAGCACTTCACCCGGTTTGAATGATCTTCCCTGAGAAATAACTGTCTCCGGCATTTTGAACAGTAGTAAGAACCATGCTACCAGACCAAACACACCGATGATGGCAAAGAGCAGTTTCCAGTGAATGAACGCCATCAGAGCAGCGCCGGCCACCGGCCCGATAACTGGGGCGAGCAGAACAATGGAGGTCAGCGCAGCCATGATCCTGATGGAATCTTTTTCATCAAAGGCCTCCTGTATTGATACATAACCAACGGTGGAGATAAAACAGATGCTGGTGCCCTGAATAAAGCGGGCGACGAAGTATTGTTCGATCGAGGTGACAAACAGCATGCTCAGGCAGGCTAAGGCAAAGATCATTGCACCCGTGAGCAGGACCGGGCGGCGGCCAATCTTGTCGGAGAGTGGCCCCAGGAGCCACTGTAGCGCCAGTCCGCCTGCCATATACAAACTGACTGATGCTGGAGCCAGCGTAACATCCGCCTGTAACTCATTTATAATGTTAATGACGCCCGGCTGAATAAGGTCTGTTGTCAGGTAGGCTGAAAAATCGTAGATGATCATCGCCAGTGGAAATAATAGCACGCTGCCATACCTGCCAAGGCGCCCCGAAAATGGCTTCATAAACGGGTTCTCCGTTTTTTATTATTGAATGGTTATTATCAACTTAGATCGTGCAGTTCCTTATCCATCGCAGGAGTCAGTCTGAGATCAAGAAATTCTACCTCCAACCCCTTGCGCTGAGGTGTACAACACATGATGCCCGTTTTTACAGGGCCCGTAGGGAAATGGCATAAGCGAAGTAATGGCCAGTGCTGTCCATCTGAGGAGTACTGCAGTCGTAACGCATCTTTTTTACGGGTCAGACGCAGCCAGAATTCCTTCGGATCCCCAGGAAAGAGTCCTGTAGCCCAGTCGGAATTTCTCATCGTGAGTACACTCCCGATTGCAGGTGCTCCATCGTTAAATTCGATGCCAGCTTTGAGCCAGTGCTGTTCGTCAGAGAGCATTATAATTCCGGCCTGGTCATAGAGTGTGGTGAAGTTTGCGCGGATCCTGACCTGAAAAGTAAAATCACCTGTTACATCAGTAGCGTAGATGTGGCCGGTAAAACGCTCAAACCCGTACCAGGTACGGTACCAGAAATCAGTATGCTCATCTGTGATTACCGACAGGGCGTTATTTTCGTAGCACCATACGGCGGGCTCATTGATCCATTCAAACTTGCAACTCATCATTGTTCTCCTGTCATGCGGAATGCAGCATAACGATAGTTTAAAATGTCAGTTCCATTTCAAACTGGCATAACGGTTCAGCCTGATAACCCGCCGCAGTAAATAATGGTGCCAGCGTTTCTGGGAGCGCGGCTGATGTACCTATACCAGGCCATCTGGCATTGATTTTCTGAAGCATTCTTTTAGCCCGTCCCTGGTAACGATACACCGGTTCCACAAACAAACAGCGGAGCTGAGGTTGTCCCATGAACTTCGCAACAGCACACCATGCATGTTCGTTATCCCTGAGGATGTCGCAGGGAATAGACAAGAGCTGCAGGGGGCTGGCCAGCCAGGGAAGATCATCATCTGGTGCAGACCAGACGGTACGCAGGAAGTCATCAGCAGACTTGGATTCCATATCCCCTGAAGGTATTTCCAGACGAGACTGTGGATCTCCCCGGTATTTGCACAGATGTCGGCGAACCTGAAAACCGAGCGCGTGATAGAGAGCGATGGCCCGGGTATTTTCGCGCATCACTTCCAGCCTCACTCTGGATAACTTTTTCTCTTTTAAGGAGGTAAACAGAGGAGTAAGCATCTGTTTTGCCAGTCCCTGGCTCCGGTACTCGGGCAACACACCAAATGCTGCCAGACGCGCTTTGTCCATTCTGCGGGTTACGATGGCTATTGCCGCCGGGTTATCATTGACCAGCCAGACAAACGAGTCTTCAAGGCTGAGTCCTTCGGAAATGAAACGTGAGGCAAACATTTCCGGTGGCAACGCAAACGGTGTCAATGATTCATTAAAGCTGTCTGCAAGAATACGGCACAGCTCAGTAATGCTGCATTCAAGGGCTGATACCGGAATAACGGTCATAGATAAAGCTCTCCATTGCGGTTACCGGGAGCTACAGGGGAAAATATGCTCCCTGTTTTCTCAGACAGTGAAGCTGATTTCTACAGAGCGGGCACTGCGATCGCCCTCACCATGGTAAACAGCTTCGATGTTGTTACCGTCCGGATCCAGAACAAAAGCGGCATAGTATCCGGGATGATAGGTTCGTTCGGCAGGTGCGCCGTTATCACGTCCGCCATGATTTAGTGCTGCGTGGTAAAACGCGTTCACCGATTCACGGTCTGCGGCCTGAAAGGCCAGATGGTGCCGTCCTGTAGGCCCCCCGCCAGACTCCGAACTTTTTACTGACGAAATGACCAGTTCGTCAGCCCAGATATAATCGTCATCGGTAATAACCATGGGGATCTTAAGTTCCGCCAGAACAGCAGTGTAAAACGCTTTGCTTGCGGCAAAGTCGTTTATCACGAGCTGGATATGGTCGATAAGTCTGCCACGATGCAGCGTATAGTTATCCATGGTTCATTTCCTTATTCAGATTCTGTCAGTCAGGTCTTTACCTGTGAAACTCAACAGAGGCACAACTCTACGTAATGATTGTGTTGTTGGAAAAAAATACATTAAGTTTTGTGCTCTGAACCCGACAGATATCAGAAAATCATTCCAGATTTGGTCTTTGTACAGGAATTGCTATTCCGTTATTCGCTTATGACCAGGCTCTCAATTGCCAGTTGTAATATAACGAGCAGGTATGAGATAAGAGCAAGCCATTTTACGGGGCGTAGTTTACGTTCAGGTATAGAGAGCGTGTGGAGTATGGCATGACGCTTCATTTTATTGAGTGGCATGCTGCCTCCTGAAAAAGAGCCCCCTGCACAGGCTGCTAAACAATGAAAAAAGAATCATTCCACAACCAAGGCACTTATGAGTAAGGTTAATTGCCGTGGAGCTAACGTAACGGTCGAGGCGGTAAAAACAAGCTACAAGTGGCTAACCGTTTTCCTACCGAATTGACAGCGTCCTCCTGTAGAGCTGTTCGTTTGTTAGCCAGAACAGGTTAACGGATAAAAACGGTATATCCATATCAAATAAGAGGTTGTTTAGCGTTTATTTAAAAAATACTAATCGAATAATGCGCGCTCGAATAATAACAAATCCTGAACTATCCAGAAATGCTAATTAATAGGTGCTTATGAGAACTGGAGAGATAACTCCTTCTGATGAGCCACAATGCAGTCACATTCCGGTCAGGGGATTCTCAGGTTTAATAAGCATGATTAACCAGTACTGTAATGATGGCTCAGCGTAAGACGCGTCAGTTTGCTGTTGACTCTCCTGTAAGGTAAGACTGTAAGGTCCACTTATTCATTCAGGGAGATAGTTACATGTATCAAATAGGGCTGTTTTCAAAGATCTGCCGTGTGACGATAAAAACGCTTCATTACTATAATGAAATTGGTTTACTCGTCCCTGCCTATATTAACCCTGAGAATGGTTATCGATTTTATACTTCTGACCAATTAATGAAATTCCATCAGATTGCGAGTTTACGTCAGCTTGGATTTACAATAACTGAAATAGTTACTCTTACTCAGGATGAAAATTCCTGCCACATAATTGAACGGCGACGCCTTGAAGTACAGAAACAAATTCGGGACATGAACGATATGCTCTCCCGGATTAACCACTATCTGCAACATAAAAAAAAGGAAAGAATTATGTTATATCAAGCTGTTTTGAAAGAGATCCCGGAATGTATTGTTTATTCCAAGCGTTTCATTGTTCCTGATTTTTCCTCTTATATCAAATTAATTCCGCCTATAGGACGAGAGGTTATGAAGGCAAATCCAGGTTTAACCTTAACTACCCCGGCTTATTGTTTCACTCTTTATCATGATAAAGAGTTTAAAGAGAAAAACATGGATGTGGAGTTCTGCGAAGCTGTTAATGATTTTGGTAAAAATGAAGGAAATATTATTTTCCAGGTAATCCCTGCCATAACAGCTGTAACTGTAATACACAAGGGACCATATGATTCATTAAGAAATGCTTACATTTACCTTATGCAATGGGTTGAAGACAATGGTTACTTGTTAACAAATTCACCAAGGGAAAGCTACATCGACGGCATCTGGAACAAACAAGACTCCGCAGAGTGGATGACTGAAATACAGTTCCCTGTAGAGAAAGTTTAATCGAAATGCAGGCTGGCCCGGTTAAGGGCCACCTGCTGATAACCATTCAGATTGGAAATTCCCAGGCTGGCATTGTCGTCAGGTAACGTTTTGCCTGCTTTTGTGCCCGACTTTTTGCCAGCAATCAAGGCAACTCTGTATCGCCTATGACCAGTGTTTAAGATTGCCGTTTCTGTCGCTGCAGTACGCACAATATTTATCACTAGCACTTTGTGCATCGGTTGAATACATCGCCATTCCGCAGGCCTGATTAAACCACTTGTGCTGTGTCATCATGTGCTCCTTCAGTCAGTTGATTGTCTACTAAACATACAAACTTACTGCACTGTCTTTAACGGGTCAGATCAACAGCTCCTGATGGAACGGAACCACTATGAACATTGATTGAACTCATTTACCTAAAAAGCACCATTTTGATAGTCTCGACTTATCTCGTTGAACATCTACAGGATTGTAACGTTGGAAATCTTTTTTTAACCCACTGAAAAATATCTTATAAATATTTTTCATACATAAACATCCATGGTTCGTTCAGTACGGATCCGGTTTTGTATGGGTTAAAAAAGGTACGTTATGAAAGTTACATGGACCGTCACGCCTGTGGGGTATCAGCGCATCGCGAAACGATGCCCTTCTTGCAAGATTAAACGGGACTTCACTCCGTCAGGTGCATTTCGGGTTAATTCGCAAAAGAAGGTGCTGGACGTGTGGAGTATCTATAAATGCACACACTGTGATTACACCTGGAATATCTCACTGTTTTCGCGCCTGCTCGTCAGCAAAATCGACCGCCAGCTTTATCATCGGCTAATGACAAACGATGCCGCTACGGTACATCACTATGCAAGTGATATCGCGATGCTGAAGCGGAACAATGCAGAGCTATCGGGTCGGCCTGATTTTACCGTTCAGGAGCGCTGGCAGTTAAGCATCTCCGCCCACCAGCGGGTTCGCGTTAGTGTCAGGATCTCCCGTTCATTTCAGGTCACCCTGCTGTCGATTTTGAAGCAACAGCTCATGCTGAGCACCGGCGAAATCAAGAGACACGTTGAGTCAGGGAAAATAAGTGGTATCACGATGGAAATGCTTAAATCGAGAAAGCTGAAGGCAGAGGAATATGAATTCCAGCTGTCTGCGGAAACGCTGTTCGCCCGGCGTAAGATTGTTCTGACACATCGTTAAAAGTAAGAAGCTCATCTTGAGGTCGGTTGTGCCTGTAGGGTAATGGCTTAGCAGAAGGACCGATTCAAAATGAGCTTCAGGTGAATTACATTGCCTGTGACATAAGCTAAATGCAGTGATGAAACTTAGGGGGAAATATGAATGAGCATGCGGTTCTGAAATTGCTTAAAGAGCTGGATATTTCTTTTCAGTACATATCACATCCGGAAGTGAAGACGGTCGCTGACCATGCGAGTTTTGCTGCGGATTTTCCGGCACAGTTGCTGAAGAACCTGTTGCTGAAAAATAGTTCTGGTAAGCATTTCTATCTGTATATTCTGGATGGCAATAAAAAGGCTGATCTTCGCGAGTTAGCGCTCCAGCTTAATGAATCGCGTCTGTCTTTCGCTAAACCAGACGAGTTAATAGAAATACTCGGTGTGGAACCTGGCGGGGTTACGCCTTTCGCTATTGCACATAACAAGGAGAGGGATATTCGAATTGTTATCGATTCTTCTGTATCAGCGAGTCGTTCACTGGGCTTTCATCCTCTGATCAACACCGCTTCGGTTTGTATTTCTAAAAAAGACTTATTGCGGCTACTGACATTTTTCGGTTATTCCCCTCTAGATGTTCAGACCGATAACTTGCTCTTGCTACTGGCGCGAACAACGGATGCGTTCTAATAGCCAGTCTTCGACTTCACTCTGTCGCCAGCGGGAGCTGCGACCTAGCTTAATTGGCTTCGGGAATAGGCCATCTTTAATCAGCTTGTAGAACCACTTATCTGTCAGCCCCGTTAGCTTCGTGATGAACCGCATATCCACCAGTTGGTCATCAAGCAAAGAAATTTGTTCAGTCATGATGCTGTCTTCCGTTGTGGGATTAGCCCGAGCTGGTGGGTGATTGCTCGTTACCACCAGCCCTTCCACATCAATGGATTGATACGTAAAAAAGTGCAGAACGTGAGTTACACCGCGCGAGGGCGCCCCAGTCCGCTGGGCGACGGTACCTCACTGGCTCCGTAGTGATAGTGACCGTGCTTTTGCTCTTCTTTGGCGAGATAGCTGATGATGTAGCGCAGGTTATCAATGGCTTCGGTATCATCGTAGTTCACCGGCTTATCAATACTGGCTTCATAAGAGGGTTTGTATTCGCAGCGGTTGTAATAGCCTTCTCGTTGCGTTATTTCCCGCCATATTGTTCCAACTCTCTCAGCTATTGGGTAGGTAGCCTGGTTAAGGTGCCTGTCGAGATAGAACACGATATGAGCATGGCAGCCGTGGTCTGCAGAGTTCTCGAGTACCCAGAAATACCCTGACAGATTTGTGTGCTGCAGAGTGCGTTCAACCAGCATGCGCACCTCTCGCTCGGTTTCATTCCATGAATAATGTTTATAGCGTCCTGTACCTTTCTGATAGAACAGGTCGAGTCGGAGTGCCTGTATTCGGGAATATCGGTTCAGTAGCTGATTCAGGTGGTCATTGAGTAGAGACAGTAGAAACCAGTTCATCGTGTATCTGGGGTTAAAAGGGTAAGGTGTGTGCATTGATTTATCCTTTGTCAGGTGGAGTACAAAGGATTGGGATGAGATGTAATTTTTAAGAGAAGCGGGGATACGGCAGATACAGGGAACTGTGTATCCAGGGGAATACAGGCAGGGTTGCTTGTTGGGGGAAGGAGCTGTGAACAGGGTGGTATGGAACAGGGAGTTCCCCTTAATTATACTAAAAACCCAAATGTTCATATCTGCTGTTGAACGATTCTAAAGAGGTGAACAGAGGGGATTCGTAGAGTAAAAACCACAGGAATAATGCAGTAAAATGTCAGATAATTATCACAATAAAATCAGAAAGATATCAGTAAAAAATCAGTCACCCCTCAGTCTGTGACTCGCCTCCATCTACCAAAAAGATGTCCATGTTAATCTCTGTTTGGAAGCCAGAAGCAGAGGGAAGAGACGATGTTGCATTACGATATGATCCGCTACGAGATTATGTATCTAAAAATGCTGGGAGCACTTTCCAACACTGACCACTCCTTACAGTGGAGTACTTATGATTCGCCAGATCAGTTTCGACTTTTAATCTCTCAGATCCTTGAACGGCATTTCCTGGGCGATCAGGACAGGATCAAAATTGGCCGGAAAACTCTTAAAGAATGGGCTGAGCTGCTACTGATTGATAAAGATTATTTTGATTGTTTCAAAGGTACACCAAGAGCATTGTGGTTTGCTCACCATTATATTTTTGAATACCCAGTATTATCTGCAGGGCTGACGCTTGGTGGGTTGGGGGATGGCTTTGATTGTTCAAGTGGTTTTAATTCTCTTTTACTGGACAATAATATCTTCACAAATCTTGATTTCGCTAATTTGAATATCGACCTGGACGGTATTGATTTGGACCTGATAACAAATCCACAGACCATTGCTTCGAAAAAAACGAAACGCGTTTTCTCCCGATTTTATCTGAACGCGGGAGCAAGTACCGATCTGTACAACCCCACTCCGGTAACTGAGCGTGAACTCATCAATGGTGTGATGAGGTACATTGATGAAGCTCCATGCTCACTTGGAGATAAGATCACTTTTTTCAAAAAACTGCATGAGCGTTGGCTTGAACAATATGATTTTTTTCTGACAGATTTTGACTGGATATCACGTGAAAATGAAACTCAGTTAGTATATCTCTGGGACTATCTGAAAGGAAAAGGACGAATAGCGGGCTATCTTCGCCCTTATAATACGTCTATGCGTTATGACATGATCATTGCGGCTATAGATGTGTGGAACGTCCAGCCTGAAGAGAAGCTGGAGTTTATTGAGAAGATGAAACATGCCTGGCAGGCATCAAAATCTTATCGGCGATCCGCTAAATAGCTTTATGATCCCAGTGGTTTCTTCGTCTGATTTCTCAGTATTGTTATGAATCTTAATCGACCAAGGTTCTATAGCTGTCTCTCTCTTGTCCCGTTACTTACAGAGCACCATAGCCGAGGCATGGAAGTTAGAACTTTTACTTCTGGCTCGAAGCGTACAAACTGACTGATCTGAAGGTCCGCGATGAGCGAGGAGCGGAAGTTAGCAATTGAACTCGCAGCCAAATAGTCGCATTGGCGTGTAAATCAACGGGTAACAGGTCAAGATATCTGAAGTGGTCTTTTTTTGCCTATTTGCCGATGATACGTCCTTTGTTTCACGGTGACGTGTTAATATCCATATCTCCTGCAATGTGGGAAATTTGAGTATGGTTTTCCCTCATGAGCGAGTAACGGATGTTAGTTATTTTCCTCACATATACTTAAGCTATTTTGTGTGCTAATAAATGTGAAAAAGTCATTAAATTTTCGGTATCACTAAAAATATTTATTCTGTAGGTGCGTGTCATTTCTGGTCCGCTCCGTGCCCTAAGCGGATGTCAGGGTAGCTATAAGCTTGGAGCGGACTTTAATACGATGGTCTTACAGTTTTTTTGTTTTAACCAACGCCTTTAAAATTTATTTTGCCACCGTATGGCCATACGGGAATAAAATTTTTGATTGACCATCAGCTGCAAAATCAAAATTGATTGTAAGTTTAGCATTTGGTATGAGCATTTCTTCCGACAAGCGTCTTTCAAATGCTAGCTTTCTTAGTGCCTCATATGGGACAACCCCCTCATCTTCATAGTATCCAAAGTCCTCATCTTGCCGGAGGAGGTTTACACCGCCCAGATAAACACCTATCACCTTGTATTCATCTTTATCATTAATTATAGTTTCCACATCTACTGAAACATTTCTATTTTTACCTGGGATTATATGAAACTTATTAGGGTAGATCGCTAAGATGTCTGATATGAATTTGAATGATTCATCAAATTCTGAATATCTTTGAAGTTCAAATACGCTATTGAACTTGGAAGTTTTGAAGTTATCTCTTAACTCACCATTTGAGTTAAAGAAAATCTCAAATAACATCCCATCTAATATGGCAGATCTCAATTCCTCTATGATGTCGTGAGTTTTATCACGGAACGAAGATATAAATTCGCTCGCACCATGAGCTCCTCCACAAGCTGCCTGATAAATATTCCTACCTAAAACAAAAACCGAGTCAATATCTGATTGATTAATATCTTCAGTCTTAATGCTTCTTGCGGCAGGAGTTTGAATGTACCAGTCATGAGATTTTAATTTGGTTATTACCCCGTGGAGCCTGATGCCTGCTTTAACATTAAATAAGTTATCGGCAATAGATTCCTTTCCATATTTTCCTATTGAGCTAACCAAACTTATGTTAAAGAAAAAATCGCCTGATAAAGAGGTATGTTCCCAAGATGTCTGTTTACTTTTTGTAAGAACAGCTAAAGAGTTTCTTACCCTCTTAAACATTTCTTCAATTGGAATATCTGGCGATTTTATATGTTTAAGTAAAGCTTCAGTATAACAACCATTTCTCCCTACTCCGTCGCCGGCGACCTCACCTGGGGAAGTCGCAAAAGCTACAATAGTTCCTTTCGGTGCAAACAATGGAGCTAAACCTCTTTGAGCTGGGGCTCTATGCCACGCTCGCTCATAAGGATTATTCCGGCAAGCATCCAATATAATAATATTGGTTTTATTGCCACTTTTTTCCATTATCTCAATAACTTTATTTAATGGGTAGGATGAGTATTTTGCATCAATCTCGGTACCAAAATCAGTATCTACAGCAGTAATGTAGTTTTCGCCATTTATCTGCATCCCGTGACCAGCGAAATAAAAAAGGCCTATATCATTGCTGTTCAAGTTATCCCTGAATGATTTGACCGCCTCATCTATTTCTCTTTGGGTTGCATTGGATAAATGGATTACGGAGAATCCAAACTCACTAAGCGCCGTATACATATCTTCTGCATCGTTAGTGCTATTTTTTAATTCCTGCCCCGGATAACTTGCATTTCCGATAACCAACGCAGTCATTTTTCGATTCATTAGTTTAACATACCTTAAAAGTAAACAGCGTTTCTTCACAAGAATGACGTCTTAGGCCATCGTCATCAACCTATGCAATGTATCTTGATATGCTAAAAAACTATAAAGATACATTTATACATGAATTACAACAGAAATGATGGATATATGCTATTAACAAATGTGTTTTTTGGGCGGCGTCTATTGATTGACACTTCGAGATGTGAGTTATGTCCGCTCCTGGCACTAAGCGGACATCGTTCAATTCTGGACTGCACAATTTCCTTTACGTGTTAATCAAATATTCCAAATAATTTCAGATAGATATCACCTCTGTGAATCCCCGCCTTCCTGACTGGAACGCGGGGTTTTTAATTTTTCACGCTGAGACTACTGTATGAATAAACCTGATGGCCTTCAGGCCCTTGAACAACCGCTCGCGTCGCTTCCGCACACGCTTCGCCAGCTTATTCTTGAACGTATCCAGAACCTGACCCACTACGAATCGGTGATTGGCATCATGGGCAAAAGTGGTGCAGGTAAATCCTCTCTCTGCAACGAACTTTTCCGGGGGGAAGTGTCCCCGGTGAGTGACGTGAATGCCTGTACTCGCGACGTACTTCGCTTCCGGTTGCGCAGTGGTCGTCACAGTCTGGTGATTGTCGATTTACCGGGGGTAGGTGAAAACGGGCGGCGGGATCATGAATACCGGGCCCTGTACCGTCGTATGTTGTCGGAGCTTGATCTGGTGCTGTGGATCATTAAGGCCGATGATCGGGCACTGACTGTGGACGAGCAGTTCTGGCACGGCGTGATGCAACCTTACAGGCAAAAGGTACTGTTTGTGATTAACCAGGCTGACAAAATCGAACCCTGTCATGAATGGGATAGCGCGATCGGCACGCCCTCGCCACAACAACAGGTAAATCTTAAAGCGAAGCAGGCTGCAATTATGGCAATGTTTAAACCGCATCATCCGGTTTGTGTGGTGTCCGCCAGCACTGGATGGGGCATTGAGGATATGGTGGCAAACATGATGTGTTGTCTGCCTGACCGCGCCGCCAGCCCGGTGGTGACACAACTGCAAGGGAGACTCTGCACAGAGCCGGTAAAGTCGCAGGCCCGTGACAGTTTCGGTGACGCTGTGGGCCGTGTTTTCGATACGGCTGAGTCATCGTCATTCCTGCCTGCGCCATTGAAAACGGTGATTCGTAGCGTGCGTGATGCGGTGGTGTCGGTCGCACGGGCCGTCTGGGACTGGATATTCTTCTGATATCGCAATTTTCTCTGCGAATGATGAACTGGTTGTTAATGATGTGTTGATTGTGGACACGTCCTTTCCACTGCGTTTTATCATCAATTAAATCAGGCGAAGCATCATTGTCTGTCAGACGAGCGCCCACAAGGCTGGACTGCTCATAAAAAATAGTTCCGATGTTGTCCATACCCTGTCCACTCCTTCCTTTAAAGTAATCAGTATTAATTCAGAGAGTTAACTTCTCAGGAGAAATCTTTCATGACGCTTCAGGAGCGGCGACATGACCGGCTTGCTGTCAGGTTGTCGTTGATTATTAGCCGCCTGGTATCCGGTGAAACTCTGTTTATTCGCAAACTGGCAACTGAATTCGGGGTGTCAGAGCGCACGCTGCGTCGTGACTTTCGGGAACGTCTGATGTATCTCGACCTGGATTATTACCAGGGGCAGTGCAGTCTGCGCTCGGATATTCACAGTACGCGGCAGGAAATAGATATTCTGACCTTTGCTCACCGCACGGGGCTGGCCGGGGTTTTCCCTGGCTTTGACCGGCGACTGATCAGCAGCCTGCTGGACTGTGATGATCGACCCTGTCTGGTATGGCATCAGGACAGACCTCATCCCCCGGCAGGAAAGCTCTGCTTCTACAGGCTGGTCAGAGCTATTTCGGGATGTCAGCGCATCACCATTCTGACTGAAGGGGAGCGTCATGAGGCCGTTGCACCTTACCGGCTAATCGCTCTGGATGGTTACTGGTATCTGGTCGCTGAACATAACAGGCAATTACGTGTCTTCCGGCTGGATGAGATTCATCTGGTAAGGCCATCCCGGGAAACATTTATTCGCAGTGAGCTTCTCCATCAGCTGTCGGAGGACAAACATTTTATCTCAGCCTTACCTCATTTCCGTTTTATTCAACAGTCGCTGAATTCATTTTCTCCATCAGAAAGTCGGGGGCAATCCGGACAAACTGATTAGAGATGGTCTCCATAATTAAATGTAAGGCTAATGCAATGAAAAAATTGAACTTATTGTCTTTACTGCCAGTCATGTTGTTCCCCTTACTTATCGCAGGTAATGCTCACGCAGCACGTCCTTATAGCGGGTTCCTGCCTGCGGCAGTGAATAATAAGAGTGGGAATATATTCTGGTGTGATGCCCACCGACAGGTCAGAAAACTGTGTACAGCGACGGAAGTGGATTCAATGGGATGGTTTATTGTTGTTCGCTCGAAACCTTCCAGAGATTGTCCGGGTGGCATATGGGGGTGGATCACTCCCAGTAAAGACGGTGTAGCAACAGGCTATACGATTACGCCAGGTAAAGAATTCAATCTCACCATGAAGGATATGTGCAGTCCGGATATGAAAGTAACGTTCCGCACGAATAAAAAGGACCCTCGTTATGACGATCTCGTCGGGATTTATGCCGGGAAAGAAGCGTTTCGCTACAAACAAATAAAATAACCCAGCTGTTTATTCATTACTTTATTGTTTTGAACAACAAAAGCTTTATTACATGATTTGAGGACAACATTATGCGATTGCCTTACGTAATATTTACAGCAGCTATACTGGCTTCTGTATCAACAGCACAGGCTATTCCCAATATGTGGACGAGTGGTTTTGGGATGGGCGTGACCGAATATATCATTACCAGCCCGGAGAAGGTGGTGTTTAATCTGAACTGTACTGGCAATCCGGATGCGCAGAATATTCTGCAACACGGTGTTGATCTCACCCTGCCTGATGGAACATCAGTAAGTTCTCACGACGACGGGACAGAAATAACGGTCGTCATGGATAACAGTCAGTATCCGTTACCGTCATTCCTCGGCTGGCGAAACGGTGACAATGCCTGGGTGTCATTTATTGACGCGCTGGGTCAGTCGTCTAATTTCGATGTTTACGTCAACAATAACAAAGTTGGCACCTTCAGTCCGGGGCTGAAGAATACGCAGAAAGAATTGTCTGACCTCAGCGGCTGCAGAACCACCCATTACAGCGATTAATCCTTCACATTTCAGACCTCTCCAGCCCGCTACGTACCAACACCAGATAGCAACAGGCCATGCTCCTTCGGGAACATGGTCTTTTTTGTTTTTATTTCATTATCAGATAAGGAGTTAGCCATGCGATTAGCCAGCCGCTTTGGCCGTATAAACCAGATACGCCGTGACCGGCCTCTGACCCACGAAGAGCTGATGAGTCATGTTCCCAGCGTGTTCGGGAGTGACAAGCATGAATCTCGTTCAGACAGGTACACCTACATCCCGACCATCACCATCCTCGAAAGCCTGCAGCGTGAGGGCTTTGAACCGTTCTTTGCCTGCCAGACGAAGGTTCGTGATCTGAGTAAGCGGGAGCACACCAAACACATGCTTCGCCTGCGTCGTGCCGGTCAACTGACAGGGCATCAGGTACCGGAAATCATTTTGCTCAACAGCCATGACGGTTCATCAAGCTATCAGATGCTGCCGGGACTGTTTCGTGGCGTCTGTACCAACGGCTTGGTCTGCGGTCAGTCATTCGGAGAAGTGCGGGTACCGCATAAAGGCAATGTCGTAGAGAAGGTGATTGAAGGGGCTTACGAAGTGCTCGGGGTATTTGACCGGGTAGAGGAGAAGCGCGATGCAATGCAGTCACTGGCGCTACCTGTACCCGCTCGTCACGCACTGGCGAATGCTGCACTGAAGTATCGATTTGGTGAGGACTACCAGCCGGTCACGGTATCGCAGTTGCTGACCCCACGTCGCCGGGAGGACTACAGCGATGACCTGTGGACCGTATACCAGCGCGTGCAGGAGAACCTGATGAAAGGTGGATTGTCGGGGCGAACAGCTCAGGGGAAAAGCAGCCGCACCCGTGCTGTTACTGGTATTGATGGCGATGTGAAGCTCAATCGCGCCCTGTGGGTAATGGCAGAAAACATGCTCGCGTTTTTCGAGCGTTAAACAACCGTTCCGGCATAAGGAGATAGTTTAATGGATACACACAACCCTGAGTTCGCTGAGCAGGCAGCAATTACTGCCTCGGTGGTCCCTGACGAGCTACGCATCGGCTTTTGGCCGCAGCACTTTGGCTCCATCCCACAATGGATAACCCTTGAGCCCCAAATCTTCGGCTGGATGGATCGCCTGTGCGCTGATTACAGCGGCGGCGTCTGGAGCTTTTACACACTCAGCAATAGCGGCGCATTTATGGCTCCGGAGCCTGACGGTGAGAAATGGATGTTGTTCAACCCGATGAATGGCAACGATGCGGAGATGAGCGGAGAGGCTGCCGGTATAGCAGTCTGCCTGATGGCTTACAGCCACCACGTCTGCCGCACCGAGTGTGACGCTATGACTGGACACTATTATCGCTTACGCGACTACGCGCTAAACCATCCGGAATGCAGCGCCATTATGCATCTTATCGACTAAGGAATGCCTGACATGAATACTGTATTATCCCTGGAGTCATCGCAGCCTGAACTCTTTCCGCTGGCGGTTATGGCCCAGCATGGTTGCCTGCTCCCCGCGACCTCCGGATTGACACCTTATTCCCAACGGACCATTCGTCGTGCTATCAACCTGCTGGATAAATATCTGCGCCAGCCCGGCATGTCCTTTACCTCAAGCACGGCTGCCCGTGACTGGCTTCGGTTACAGCTGGCAGGACAAGAACGAGAAGTGTTTATGGTGCTCTATCTCGATAACCAGCACCGTTTACTGGAGAGTGAAACGCTATTTGCCGGTTCGGTTAACCATGTCCAGGTCCATCCCCGTGAGGTGGTGAAGTCAGCGCTTCGCTTCAATGCTGCTGCTGTTGTGCTGGCGCATAACCATCCATCCGGTGATCCGGAGCCCAGCCAATGTGATCGCAACATTACGGGCAGGCTTAAAGAAGCGCTGGTACTGGTTGATGTGAACACTCTCGATCATCTGGTTATCGGTTCAGATGGAATTGTGTCGTTTGCAGAGCGAGGCTGGATATGAGGGCACTTCAATGAAATCTACTGACTCAGAGAACGATTCATTTCTCAAGTGGGGTCTGAATCGTAATGTAACACCTTGCTTTGGCGCTCGTCTGGTACAGGAGGGAAACCGGCTGCACTATCTGGCTGACCGGGCCAGTATCACCGGTAAGTTCAGCGAAGCAGAATGTCTTAAGCTGGATGTGGCATTCCCACATTTTATCAGCCAGATGGAGTCGATGTTGACTACTGGTGAAATGAATCCTCGCCATGCCCACCGCGTCACCCTGTACCACAATGGTTTCACCTGCGAAGCCGATACCCTTGGCAGTTGCGGCTACGTATACATCGCCGTTTACTCCACCCATCGTTAACTACTTTCACAAGAGCAAATATGAAAACTCTACCTGCAACAACTCCGCAGGCGGCGACGCTATGTCTGTCGCCCGTGTCTGTCTGGCAAATGCTGCTTGCACGCCTGCTGGAACAACATTATGGCCTGACACTCAACGACACGCCGTTCAGTGATGAAACGGTAATTCAGGAACATATCGATGCCGGTATATCTTTGGCCGATGCCGTTAATTTTCTGGTGGAAAAGTACGGGCTGGTTCGTATTGATCGCAGGGGATTCGACTGGCAAGAACAGTCCCCATATCTGCGGGCAGTCGATATTCTGAGGGCGCGACAGGCAACTGGTTTATTGAAAAGAAATCGTATTAGCGCGGCACGGTGAGCATTGGGAATAGCCTCCCTGATTCACCCATTATAAAAGCACCTACCGATGCTGGTTGGTGCTTTTACTTATATGGACGAAATATCATGCCAATTGAAGCTGTAATTTTAACTGGGCACATTATCGCAAGTACAATCCGGGAATGCTGGGCCGTCGTTGTTGATGGTTTTGACGCATGCGACGAACAAGCTTATGATCCAGCTTAATTTCTTTTCCTCATGAAGGGACTGGTATGGGCAACAGAATGTGGATGATTCGTGGCGATGGCGGCAAGCTCTATGACGATTTTCGCGATAAGCAAATTGTAGGCATCGGTTGGTCTCAGCTGGCTCCATTAGTCAAACCCGGCCTGTCCCGAGCCCAGTTACTCGCCTTATACCAGGAGGCAGACCCCTTAACAAAGCTGGGGACTGCGCGTTCTGGTGCATCGCAGGTCTGGCGTTTTGTGAATGAGATCCAAAAGGGTGATTGGGTTATTACCTATTCGCCAGCCAACCGTACTTATTTGCTAGGCAAAGTCACATCCGACTTCCAATATCATCCTGAATGGGTGGAAGAGGGGATGGGTATTGCTCGACAGGTTAAATGGAATACTGAAGAAATCGATCGCGATCGATTGTCTGTTGCTACCAAAAACACATTGGGCTCCACGCTGACGGTTTTCCAGCTTCCAGAATATGCTCTAGAAGAGCTTTTGCAGGATAAGAAACCTACGGTAGATGTGATTACTCAGAATCCAATTGCGATGGATGAAGATGAGGTCGTTTCTGATCCGCTCCGCGATATGGAAATGCTCGCGTTTGAAGGTATCAAAGATCGCATCAACTCTCTTGACTGGGACGAGATGCAAAATCTGGTTGCCGGAGTTTTACGCAGTATGGGTTATAAAACTCAGGTGTCACCTGCGGGAGCCGATCGGGGTAAAGATATCATTGCTTCACCTGATGGATTCGGTTTTGAAAATCCACGTATTATCGTTGAGGTAAAACATCGCAGGGAGCAAATGGGAAGCCAACAGATCCGCAGCTTTATCGGAGGTCGCCATAAAGACGATCGCGGGCTTTATGTCAGTACCGGTGGTTTTACAAAAGATGCTCGATATGAAGCCGATCGTTCGACGATACCACTAACGCTCTGGACTCTTGATGATCTCGTCCGTGCGCTTATTGAGAACTATGAGCAAGTGGATATTGAGACCAAACTTTTGGTGCCTCTGAAGAAAACTTTCTTGCCTGCGTGAATATTGCTTTGACAGCCATATCGGTGTTCTACTGGTATGGCTTTATACCCACTCGCAATGTCTATTTTTTATACGGATTTTAACTTGTGGGTACAAGTGCGGGTATAACTATTTATTCCTATTTATAAACTACATTGATATCAGTCTGTTGGATGTTAAATTCGAGTCCGGCCTTCGCACCATCGGAACATCAATAGACGTCGACGGACGTCTTTTTTGTGCCTGAAATCCGCGCTACGCAAGGCTTTTCGCGATTCTCCTTTCAACAGAAGTCAATCTGAGTCAACCTGTAAGCATCCCGGTAAACCGGACCATTCACATTTAGAGATCTTCCGGCATACTGAATATATCCTTGGAGGAGATCGCCATACGCAAAGCCCGATTCACCGAACACCAGATCATCGCCGTTCTGAAGTCCGTCGAAGCCGGACGCACCGTCAAAGATGTGTGCCGCGAAGCCGGGATTTCTGAGGCCTCGTACTACAACTGGAAAGCGAAGTTCGGCGGTATGGAAGCCTCTGATATCAAAAAGATGAAGGACCTCGAAGATGAAAACCGCCGGTTGAAACAGATGTTTGCGGACCTGAGCCTCGAGTGCCGCGCATTGAAAGACGTTATTGAAAAAAAGCTTTAAAACCAGCGATAAAGCGTGAGTTGGTCAGCTATCTGACCGCGCAGTTTGCCATGAGCTTACGTCAGGCATGCAGGATATTGTCGCTGAGCAGGACGGTATTTCGTTATCAGCCGGATACGCAACGTGATGAGCCAGTCATTATGGCGCTGACCGTGGCGGCTGAACGCTATCCGCGATACGGATATAAAAGGTTTTTTCAGGTCCTTCGCAGGCAGGGCAACGCCTGGAACCATAAGCGCGTTCACCGGATTTACTTCCTGCTGAAACTGAATTTTCGCCGTAAGGGAAAACAGCACCTGCCGGTGCGCAATCCGGCTCCGCTGGCAACGCCAGAGGCGATGAACCAGAGCTGGTCCATCGATTTTATGCACGATGCGCTGGTGTGCGGCAGACGTTTCAGAACCTTCAACGTGGTGGATGGTTATAACCGGGAAGCGCTGGCGATCGAAATTGACCTGAATATCCCGGCGCAGCGGGTTGTCAGAGTGCTGGGCAGGATCGTGGCAAACCGCGGATATCCGCTGAAGATGCGGATGGATAACGGTCCGGAGCTGGTCTTGCTGACGCTGGCACAATGGGCAGAAGAGCATGGTGTGATGCTGGAATTTCTCAGGCCCGGCAAGCCAACACAGAATGCCTTTATCGAATGATTCAACCGGACGTACCGGACAGAAATACTGGATTTTTATCTGTTCAGAACCCTGAACGAAGCACGTGAAATTACAGAGCGCTGGCTGGCTGAATATAACAGCGAGCGCCCCCATGAATCCCTGAAAAGCCTGACGCCGGAAGAATACCGGCTGATGGCTGAAACCCCGGAAATCTCAAAAAGTGCGTGGAACTAAAACGGGTGCGCTTACACCAACGCAGAACGGATTTTTTGAGAGTTTTAACGGACGCTTTCGCGATGAATGTCTGAATGAGCACTAGTTCAGAGATATCGGTCACGCCAGGAAAACCATTAATGTCTGGCGGCAGGATTATAACGAGTGTCGTCCACATTCAGCACTAAATTATCAGACGCCATCAGAATTTGCAGCACGATGGTGAAATGGGGAATTAAACAGTTAGAAAACAGATATTACTAACTTACGGTTATATCGAATCCTGGGGGCTGGTCAATTATGGTGAAAATCGTGAATGTCAGCTTATTTGTAGTCATATGAGTCATCCCGCTGGCATTCGTTTGCTAGATGACCCTATAAACTGTTATTGTCAGCCGATGAATCAAACAGAGTTTTTTATAATTTAAATGCTCTGTCCCGGGGTCCAGAGCGGTTCCAAAGGATAGGTATAATATTCATCATCAGCATGATTTTCATCCCAGATAAGTTTCCCTCTTTGTGTAATCCCTTTCACATGACGTGTATTTCTTTCTTCAAAGTAGCCACATGCTAAATGTCGAATCTGCGCATATCTAACTGCATTTATGCCGAGGTGATCCCATATCACTTTGTTTTTTATGGCGAAATTTATTCCTCCGGGATATTGTTTGCTGGGGTATGCTATAACATAAATGTCAGAATTTTTTTCAAAGATACAATTGGCAACATATGAAGTTATGTTGTAGTTATCGCTCATTAGAGAGTCAGAAAGGAATTTGTCAGTTATAAGTAATCGGGTTACTTCATCAGGATTGCAGGCATTGATCAATTTGTTAATTGATTGTGATTGATTACCCAGAAGCATTCCTCTTCCTGTAACTTGAGTATGTGAAAGTTCCCCGATCGGAAGAACTTTTATGCTATTATAGATACGAAAAGTAGCTATAGTATAATAATTAAAGCTATTATTATAATTTTTTAACTCGTTAAGTGCAGTGTTTTTACTGCTGGCTGTGTAGAGAATCTCATTTTCATCTGAATCAATTCTACCGTAGGATCTTATTTCTTTTGGGGGGCAAAGAATTTTACTGACGTGGTCAATAGGGGACGCATCATTTCCCATATACCTTGCTCTATAATATGAAGAGCCTTCTCCCCAATCAACATAGAGCAAAGGGTGGTGTTTGATCAATTTAGCTAAGAATTCTTTTTTCATAGCTATGTTGTATTGAGGGAAATTATTGATCCCAGTGACTAGCTCATCAACTGATAACGGTGGAAATTGTTCGATGATAGTCTTTAATGTCATTTTAATATACTCAAAAATATTTTTTAAATGTCCTAATTACAAAGGATACCGCTAATCCAACTATTACTGAACTTAGTACCACAAAATATTCAGGGGTAAGAAATTGCGGCAACACCAGCCCCGTCGCTGTCTAGCTGGATGAAATCATACGCCTTGCATGATGATAAACAAACCCGGACTCATGGCCTGCGCCGAATCGCCGTAAGTCGCGGCGTACCAGCCCGTCAATCAGCCCTATAACAATGGTCAGCACAAACTGTGGTAGCGCCTGCAATAAAATAGCCAGCGCAGCAGAAAGGTAAGGGTAACTTAATCGCAGACTGTAACGCGCAGCGGATTACCGTCGTGACAGCCTCCGTCCAGAACAACCCGCTTTGACCACTGAGAGAAGCAATCAGCGCCGCGCTCCCTTTCTGCAACGTATCGCTGACAATCGCGAGGTCTTCTACTAACCACATCGGTGCGCCAGCAGAGCTTTTCCACCACTGCCATGTCGCCAGCAATACCTGCTCACTGTGACTGGCGCAGGTGTTCCGCCAGAAAAACGCCTCGCCCAGCCACTCCAGCGTTATCGCCAGCATCCACGCGCCGAGGCAAAAACCGATCAGCACGCCGGGAAGTAATGCTATCCAGCCGAGCCGTCCGGGGCGACGCACGGGGCCTGGTGGCGCATGTTCGGGCATCAGTGCAGCGGCAGAGTAATGTAGCGGCAGAGGAACCGTGCCTCGTGTGCCTCATCCAGTCGTATCTGAAAAATGTCGTGTTCGCCTTGCGGCGATGTAGCTTCGCGCCATGCCTGAAAGCCCTGCAAATTCATCCGGGCGATAATCTGGTCGGGCGTTTCTCCCTGCGTCAGCGCTTCCACCGCCTGTTGCAGGGGAAGAGGCAGTGTTTGTGCAGGCCACATCACTTCAACGCTCACGAGCTGGCGGTGTGTCCGGGGTATCATCGGTCTGTTTCTCCGTGGTTTCGCTGTCGTTCAGCCATAAAATAGGGTCATTTTTCGCCGTTACAACTGTCTCCGGGCGGTCCCACCATATGGGCGTGCTGTCGTACTGTTTTTCCATATAGCGGGCTATGTGTGTGATGCTTTCCGGCATCAGCGGATCGTGTGCTGCGTCCGGTAATGGGATGCGTAGCTTCCAGAGCTGACCACCTTCCAGCAGAGCGAACGCCTGCCCTTTGGGAAGCTGTACCAGTGAGGCGGGTTCCAGTAACGGCACCTGTATGCTGCTCATCCGATCCTGGGTGTTGCTGGAAAAACTGATATTGCCCTGTGCGTCGGCGCTGTCGGCAACGCCGGAACTGATGCTGTTGCTGAGCACATCCACCTGCGGCAGTTGCTTCGTCAACAATTCGACGGTGGCAGATTCCCGCACCCGCATCATGATCCGACTGTTGAAGTTGCCGACGACCTGGTCCGCTTTGGCGCGGTCGCCGATGCGGGCTTCTATATCGGAGAGCGTCTGGGTGTAGGCCGTAACCTCTACACCTGCGCCGCCGCCTTTATTTATTAGCGGAATAAATTCATCGCCCATCAGTTCACTGAACTCATCGCAGTGCAGGTTGATGGCCGGGTTCTCTTCCGTCTGCGGCAGGCCATCCATCACGCCGTGCTTGTAGATATGTCCGGCGACGCTGACCAGATCGGCGAACATTGAATTGCCGACAGCGGCGGCAATTTCTGCGTCAGACAATGCATCCAGCCCGACATAAATAATCGCCCGCTGGCGAATGGCCTGCTGCCAGTTGAATACTGGGCGCGGGTCGTTAAGGTCGCCGTAGTCCGGGGCCAGCAGTTGGGAGATTTTTCTGGTGGTCAGTTTTTCCAGCAGTGGCAGCAGCGAGGCGACGATCTTATCGAAATAGGTTTTGTCATAGCGCACGGCAGTACGTAGACCGTCGAGGATCGTGTCGTGTAATCGGGTGGTTGAAAGGTACTGCTCCAGCGCGACGACGTAGCTGTCCCTTCCCTGAAGATTACGTGGCGTGTTTTTCTCAGTGATGCCAACGGCAATCCGTACCACGTTGCCCCATGCCTGGCGGTCCTGGCTGGGCAAAAAGACGCGGGCGTAGTCGATAAATAGTTCGTCGATGTTGATAACGTGGCGGGCGATACGGGCGTAGTCCGGGCGCTGGCCCAGTGCCACCAGGGCGCGGGTGATGATGTTGACGAAGCGCCAGTCGAACCTCCTTTACTCAAACTTTAGGGCAGAATCGTCTACCGGAGTGGTGGGGGCAGTCCAGGGTGGCCAAATTCAGTGTGCCACTACATATTGTCTAAAATGAGGGAGGAAGGAAAAGGCTGGATCTCGCCAGCCTTTGACAGTCATTTCACTTTCTTGAAGATGAGCAGGATCAAAGGGACGCAGACAGCGAAACCAATGATGGAGGCTAAAGCCGAATCAGAGTGATTTTGCGCTAGCTCCTTAACAAACCAGGTACATTGAGAAGGGGTAAATTCTCCGCCTTGACTCATTGTCTCTGTAAAGTTAAGAGCGAAGACCAGATCGAAATAAAGCACGATAGCGTAATACGCTGCACAGATCAGCGCGATACTCACCCATCTGATCCAGAACTTCTTATTCATCATCGTAAGTGCTTCCCAATGAACCGCCTACTGTACCGCCTGAGTAGGGGGATGTTGAGCCAGCAACAGCAGCGGAATCGGCAGCAGATTGTTGAATTTTTGCACTCCCTCCTATTGATTGAGGGCTTTTGTTCTCGGTGTTAGGGTACTGCTGTTTGAATGTATTAGTCATTTCGACAACGAGGATTGATGAGAAATCCGCACTCTTTGATTCAAGATATCTTTGCAGTGAAACCGGAATAGTAAAATCTTCTTCTATGTCGATTGGTAGCTGTGTTGTCGTGGATGTGTAACCGTGTTCGAATACCTTTGAGCCAGCAAACTTGAGCCCCTCGACTGAGTGAGTGGTACAGTTGCTACCAGTGACATCATACTTATCAATGGTTCGGCCTCTTCGCTTTGTACCATCTTGCATGTTTGGCGTTTGGATTGGTGTTACACCGCCATTCCAAAGGTTTTCGAAGAATTTACGGATTATTTTAGGATCTGCATCATCAATGCGGAAAGCGCGAGCTCCCATTTCATAAAGTTTGTATCGGTAATACTTACGCGCATCTTCATCTTGGAAAAAGTCTAAAATCCCATCCCCAGTGAAGGTACTTTTATCAGTGCGTCCATAGCGTCCATAGGTGTAGAGGAAGATATTGTTATTCTCATGCACTGAAACGAAAACATGACCTGCACTTGTCGTTTCAGTCCAGATATAAACGCCGTTCAGCAGCGGGTTATCTTCTGGCTTGCAGGTGTCAGTCACATTATCAGCTTGGGGATCATAAATCGGGCCGGGGAGAACGGGAAATTCGACGACTTGAGATTGGGCTGTGTCGGCTTTCGCTGCCCCTGTAGAAAATTCATAAGTGTCATCGATGGAAGGAATAAAACGTGATTTGCAGGGACAGGAACAACGGCTGTGCAGTGTTCCGGCTACTCTTTTACCATGTATTTCGTCACTATCAAGGCCGCCGCAGATACGATAATGCCCTGGATGTTTGCCGCAGGTTACTTTATGGCCTTCACATGCCATATCTTTATCGAAAAATTGATGGTCGGGGCATCCTTCAAGAATCCTGCCACCGCAAGCGGTCTTATCACCCCTAAATAAAAAATGACCAATAGCCATTCGTCCTTATCCTTATTTTTGCTTTTAATTCCATGTGGGAAGTGTAAGTTTTTGGTGTTGGCGAGTAAATGAGCAAATGTAATAAAATCAAAGTATGTTAATCAATGGGAGCAGGTCGCCAGCTATGGATAGTGTTTATCCGCACGGTCAGTTGCAGACGAGATTTCCACAATTGCCTGCATTCCAACAGAGCAAGAGCCTGTCTTTTGTGAAGCTGGATCAGGGCGGCGGTATCGCGGACCGGTAAATTACTAGTGGTTACCTGTTAGCCGGTGTTGCTGGTAAAGCTGGTGACGCTGGAACTTATCTAGCGAGTATGTTCTTTCACCTTTGGTGGTTGCTTAGAATATGGCACCGCTTGGCCTACACTCTGGAGAACACTGGACGGAACAGAAGGTCGTAAGTTGTTCCAGCAATGGCTGTTGCGGGCTAAGTGCCGACTAACAGATAGCTGTCATAATGGTCGGCTTCCGGCGTGAGAACGGAAGCTACAACCAATTCTTTGAAAATAAATAAAAGCAGGGCTAACGCCAATCGTTTCATTACATCCTTCCGCGAACTGCGGTGGGGGTGTTGTAAGTATCCCGGCAAAATGAACCATTCACTTTTAGAGATCTTCCGACATACTGATTATGTCCCCAGAGGAGATCGCTATGCGCAAGATCCGATTCACTGAACACCAGATCATCGCCGTATTGAAGTCCGTCGAAGCTGAACGTACCGTCAAGGATGTTTGCCGTGAGGCCGCTATTTCGGAAGCCAGCTATTACAACTGGAAGGCAAAGCATGGCGGGATGGAAGCGGTCGATATTAAAAAAATCAAAGATCTGGAAGACGAGAATCGGAGGCTTAAACAGATGTTTGCTGATCTCAGTCTTGAGTGCCGGGCACTGAAAGACGTCATCGAAAAAAGCTTTAAAACCAGCGATAAAGCGTGAACTCGTCAGCTATCTGACGACGCAATTTGCCATAAGTTTACGCCAGGCCTGCAGGACGTTATCGCTGAGCAGGACGGTGTATTTTTATCAGCCCGATACCCGGCGTGATGAACCCGTGATCCACGTGCTGACTGAACTGGCAGAACGCTATCCGCGCTACGGTTTTAAGAAGCTGTTCCAGCTGCTGCGCAGGCAGGGCAATACCTGGAACCATAAATGTGTTCACCGGATTTATTGCCTGCTGAAACTGAATTTTCGTCGCAAGGGAAAACAGCGGCTGCCAGTGCGTAATTCAGCACCCCTGGCGACACCGCAAGCGTTAAACCAGAGCTGGCCCATCGATTTTATGCACGACGCGTTGGTCTGCGGCAGACGCTTCCGGACCTTCAATGTGGTGGATGATTTTAACCGTGAAGCACTGGCGATAGAAATCAACCGGAATATCCCGGCTCAGCGAATCATCCGGGTGCTGGACAGGATCGTGGCAAACCGCGGCTATCCGCTGAAAATGCGGATGGACAACGGGCCAGAACTGGTCTCGCGGGCACTGGCACAATGGGCCGAAGAACATGGCGTGCAGCTCGAATTTATTAAACCGGGTAAACCTACACAAAATGCTTTTATCGAACGGTTCAACCGGACATACCGGACAGGAATTCTGGATTTTTACCTGTTCAGAACACTGAATGAAGCACGGGAAATTACCGAGCGCTGGCTGATAGAATATAACAACGAGCGGCCTCATGAGTCCCTGAACAACCTGACGCCGGAAGAGTACCGGCTGATGGCTGAAAAACCGGAACTCTCAAAAAGTGCGTGGAACTAAAACAGGTGTGCTTAAAGTGGTATCGACATTACTGTCGTAACGGATAAAAGCTTTAATACCCAAGACGTCAGTTATGAAAAGCGCAAAGCAAAACAGCAGCGCCTTAATGATGCAGTGGAAAAACTAAATGCGCTGGGCATTGTGACTATGTTGGTCAACCGTGTTCACAGTAAAATCGTGATTGGTGATGAAGGGCTGCTGTGCATAGGATCGTTCAACTGGTTTAGCGCTACGCGTGATGAGAAGTACAAACGATACGATACGTCGATGGTATACCGTGGCGAAAGCTTACAAGCGGAAATTAAAACGATTTATTCCAGCCTGGAACAGCGGAAGTTATAGGGGGCTTAAAGCTATGCAGGTATCGAATGTGTTGAATTAATTTAGCGCTACTCAAGGAGGTATAGCTTCAAGATACTATGCCTCCAAACCATGCGGTTGCATTTGGATGGCTTGTTTGGCGAGGGTGGTTTAAATCATCAGTTAAACTTATAAAAGGCCACTTTTTTGAATGGCCTTTAGTCTAAGGAGAATTTATGCCGTTGCCCTGTGGTTCCAGGAATCTTTGTAAATGATATTCCCATCGCAATGTTTCCAGGTGATGGCCTCATACCTTAACTGAATCGTCTCGCTGTGCGTACCTGTACCAGAATCAGGAAATAAGTTGGGGGTAATTCCGGTTACTTTTACATTCTCTAATATAATATTAAAATATTCGCTTTCAACACCTGCATCAAGGATCTGATACATCTTTATGGTTGCCGACTTTAATGTTTGGTTCTCACTCAGCGCTTTGTATAAAAGGGGCGTTGTTTTATCAAAATCTTTCTGTACCGTAATAGGCGTATGTACTCTGGTTCCTGTTAATCTCCCGGTGTTTCCATCCACAGGAATGGATAGGTGGTGCGTTACCGCTTTTAATTCAATAGCGCCAATACGCCCTGTAACGAGAGAACTACCAGTTATAGGGGAGCCGTTTGTATCGGTTAGCCAAAGATATGCTGGATTTGACATGATTATTCCTTATCTCTATTTATAAATGAAGGTAAACAAAACATTATAATGACCCATAAAAACAGACCAATAACCTTAACCGGCCACGGGTCAAGTAAGGCTATGCAAACAATAGCGCCAATAATTAATAGTGGGCCTGATAGTAAATTAAAAATACCGCTTAACACACCTATCTTTGTTCCCAGTAATCTATTCAATGCAATGGCGATGATATAAGCGCTGCCGATTATAATCGTCACTGCGATTATTTTATTCTGCCAGTTATTAAACTCAGTCAGGCAAATAAAGCATGTGGTAATAATATAGGTGCAGAGAACTATATCGACGAGTGGCGTGATGATTTTTTTCATATCACCCAGCCTTAGCATTCGTATTTAAATGATCTTCCACTCTTTTCATAATCTTGTCGAATACGGGGTTGCCCTCGGTGTACCCTGCATGGATGGCATCCACAAAAGGTTGTACCGCATCGGCAAATAAGAAATAAAGAAGAACATAATCGCGGGGTCTTAACAACGAGTATACCTCGGGCGCTTCATTCCTGAGTTTATCAGACGTCCTGATGGAACGCTCTGCCATTCCACCAAACAAGAGGATAGTACTTAAAAAGGCTATTGGATTTCCTTTCCCCTTAAATACTACATAAGTAAATGACGTTTTTTCTATAACGGCTTTAGCGATGTTCGATGCGATAATATTCGTAGAGATTCTACCCACGATAGAGGTAACTACACTTCTGTATATTCTATCTTGTTCTGATTCGGATATATATTTATTAAATAACTGAAAGATTAATTTAACTGCATTAACGATATTTTCATAGTTAAGAATGTCATGTCTTATCGCGGTCATCATACGGATTCTTTCTGTTTCACGTTCATATCTTGTATCCGTATCAAAGATACCGTAAATCAGATAACCATAATCTAAAGGAACAGATAACCCACCATTGATAAGCCCTGTAACTGTATCAGGAGAGATAATGATGTTATATAACTTCCGCGCTATCCCTTCTATGTCTGCCATATAGCTATCCTATGTTTAAATAAATGACTGAGGATCTACATCATTTTTGCAAGAAATAAGCGATGTTAATTTGCAAGAGAATAAAAAACTTGATAAGTGTTACCATAACCTAATTGTTACAAATTGTATTGCAAAATGATTTTGAACCATTGATTTAAATAAGGCGTAAAACATCATAGTATATCACTTTACGGTTGATTATTATGATGAATTATCTTGGTGTGAGATGTATTAATTTAATAAATAATAAAGCGCATATAAGTATTCGATAAGTGATTGGATACGCAAAAAATTTGGATGTTAAAATTATTGGTTTAAATGTATTTACTCTGACTTGTTCATGGCAGAAACGGGTTATGACTCATGAACAGGCGGTTTATGTGAACACATCGACAGCATCATGTTGTGCCGTCGATATCCTTCACGAGCAAACATTGACGGATTCACCAGAGTGATATCCGCTTCCGGCGTGAGAGCGGGGGCTACAGCCAATTCTTTGAAAATAAATAAAAGCAGGGCTAATACCAATCGTTTCATTACGTCCTGCCGCGAACTACGGCGGGGGAATAGCGATTGGTTTGCGTTATGGCGTGACGACCGCGGAATTGACGATGAGACGTGGGTAGAGGGTGTGAAACTTGGTAACTTCCGTTTGTATCCGGGTACGGTTTCCGAGGGTTGTATTACTATCGCCCATAATTCTGATTTTGCCATGATCCGGAATGCGCTTATGAATACATCACTGGTTCAGGTCCCCTGCATGCGTTCCCTTATGGCTCGTGGTTGGGTGGAGGTTGTTGCCAGTGGCTCTAACATCTCTTGCCCGTAAAATCAGTAAGATTATTTATTTTATATTGCTGTTTTTGGTTCTGGGACGTGCACTTCCAAGACCGGAAACCTATCTCGATTATGATATCGCAAGAGATATTTGCCACTTCTTATTCGGGATTGTGAATGCCGATACGATGTATGACACTTTCTTTTATATATCGCTGATAATAGTGATATTCCTTTCAGCTGTGCTTTACATTATGACATTGAAGTTAATTTCAACGATAAGGAGCAAATGAGATGCCAATCCCTCCGTATATGTGGCTTAAAGACGATGGTGGCGCAGACACGAAAAGATCTGTTGATGTTCAGGAGCGAGAAGGCAGCATCGAAACCCGCTTATCACCATCCCCCCTTACCCCCTGAACACCTCCCGCCGGTGCCATGCCACAAACCCCTCCTGGGGATAACATTCTTTCCCCTGCGGCAAGGTAATCGGCTTACCATCAAAATCCCAGAACAGCCTGCCAACGATGCCTCCGCCGTTCACCGCTGGCGAAACCTGGATGCGCATATCCTCATCCAGACCAATGGATCCTTTATCAAAAGCCTTATGGTGAATCGCGCAGAGCGCCAGGCCGTTAGGGATTTCGCAGGGGCCGCCGTGCTGCTTCCATTTGATATGGGCCGCTTCCAGGGCGACGGAGGTATTATCATGGCGCATATTGAAGCCGCAGATCGCGCACTCATAGTTATAAGCGCGCAGCACCTGCTGGCGAAAATGCGGGTCACGCTCTTTACGGATCTGCAGCAGATCAAACCCCATCTCTTCAGCCAGTTCTTCCTGAATACTCTCCGGAAAGTGCGCCTCGAGGATTTGATGGGCGAGGGTATTGATCAGCTTCTTATTTCTGTTGAGTAGCGCAAAATGCGGCTCATCAAAGCCGCCGGCGACGTGGCAGAGCTCAAGCTCTTTGCCGGGCGGCTGTCGGCTGCCCTGGGATGAACACTGTTCGCTGTTGTGCAGCTCCCAGAAGCCGTCGCCTTTCAGGCGCCAGAAGGGCATATCCGGCCGGTACTGGCGGCGCTGCGGACCAAAGCGTTCCAGCAGGCTATGCAGCTCATCGCGTATCTCTGAGGCGTAGTCGAACATCCGCGCATGGCCGCGCTGGTACTGCGAGAGGACGTACAGCAGCAATAGTGGTTTATGCGGCGCACGCTGTTCGCCTTTGCGCCAGATAGTGATGTTTTCGATCGCGTGTTGCAGGGTGGTGCTGGAGGGCATAGCGTTACATTGGCAGCTAAATAAATGCGATGATGCTCGCAAAATCCTTGCCGATCAACCCACCAGATGCGGCGGTTCTACGTGGATCGCGATTTAACTATCACTGCTATTTATTTGTTCGAAAAGCCCATAGCTTTCTATTTATACTCAAGCTTCGCGCCATCAGATAGCTATGTCTTATGAAAAAACTACCGGACCATTTATCCAGGGAATGCATCATCGCCGCCATTCGCGCTTACGATGCAGGCGTTGCGCATCAGTTTAAAAGCGCGCGTCTGTATGAGATCGAGTTTGAGGGGCGTCGGTATCCTTCAAAAGCCATCGTCGGGTTAGCGGCCACGCTTGCGACAGGCACGGAATTTACCCCGGCGGATTTCAGCGGAGGGATTAAATCCAAATGCGTGCGTCTGTTACTGGATCAAGGATTTACGATCGCGTCGCAGGGCGCTGGCGATGACGAGGTTGCGCTTTTCCCCGATGAGGGACAGACGACCATGGAGTACGTGGAAGGGGCGGCGATGCAGGTGGTGATCAATCGCTATGAGCGCGACCGTCAGGCTCGTCAGGCGGCGCTTCGCCTACACGGCTGCCGGTGTCAGGTATGCGGTCTGGATATGGCCAGCCGCTATGGCGAAATCGGCCAGGGTTTTATCCATATCCACCATCTCATCCCGCTGGCCGGGATAAAGCAGGACTACCGTCTGAACCCTGAAACCGATCTGATCCCGGTATGTCCCAATTGCCATGCAATGCTGCACCGGCGAGATCCGCCGTTTACTCCCGAAGAGCTGAAGGCCCGGCTGCGCCCCGCAGACTGACATCCGACAGCACTCGCTTTAATTACATCACACACAGCACAAACCCCACGCTACCTTACCGGTAGCGGGGGCTCACACTCTCTTACTTATCCCGCGTCTCGCCAGCCTCCCAGCTGTAGCTCCCATCGGCCGCTAACGCATCGCCCAGCTCCTGATACTCGAACTGATAAAACTCAGCCTGGGTGCCGTACCCGGCGTAGTCTACCGCCGCCAGGCCGACGAACGCCCCGGTAAAGAACCCGCCGTAGCTCTGCAATACATAGTCATCGGACAGTACCGCGGCATCCAGCTGGACCGGGATCTCGGTGAACGACACGCCATCGAAGCTGTATTCATAGCTGTAGGTCTGCTTGCGGACCTTGGTCCGGAACCAGACGTATTCCACGCCGTCCGGCACCTTGATGGCGTTATCTTTCAGGTACGACGTGTATTTTCCGCGGTTATTTTCGCCAACTTCGATGACCTTGCCGTTAATTTCATTCCAGGTCAGGAACACGAAGCTCCAGTGGCGGTCGTTATAGTAATTCGTTAATCCGGCCATCTGCTGATAGCTGAAGGGCTCGAATTTCACCTTCACCGCGGCGTCAAAATAGAAGGCCTGCCAGCGGCGGGCAATCAGCGACAGGTCATGCGTATTGGCTAACGAACCCTGGCC
>OIEQ01000211.1_pt1 | contig 42567 bp, 36 predicted proteins | sample 1581841 | NCBI WGS metagenome assembly OIEQ01 (sample SAMN03281020, study PRJEB24777) | human gut metagenome | isolation source: fecal sample PR170 from 1 month old male Malay infant, vaginal delivered... | place: Singapore | collected 2005-12-29
AGCGTACAGCACAGATCCGGCTCGGGCGTTTCGCGATAGCGAATCGCGGCGTCCACCGTGCCCAGATGCAGATCCACTCGTTCGACGCTGGTGTGTAGCCGCAGGTCGATAGCCGGAAAGCGGGCGGTGAAATCCGCCAGCCGCGGCACCAGCCAGTGGGTGAGAAAATTGGAGGTGGTGGTGACGGTTAAGGATGGCGGCTGACGGGCATGAGCGATCTGGACGACGGCCTGTTCCAGGGCGCTAAAGGCGCGTTGGGTGGCGGCGTAAAGGATCTCGCCATCAGCGGTCAGACTGACGCCCTGCGCGCTGCGTTCGCAGACCCGGCACTCTAGCACCGACTCCAGCAGTTTAATCTGATGGCTGACCGCCGTCGCGCTGACGCCGAGCGCCTCGGCGGCCTGTTTAAAACTGCGGTGGCGGGCGACGGCATGAAAAGCGCGTAGCGCCCCCAGCGGCGGCAGACGGGGCGGTCTCATGGCTGAGTTTTTCTCATCTATGGCTGAAAACTATGCGTTTGTGTAAAGCGATATTGTGGCGATAGGCTACGGGCATGTAAAGACAATGACATGAATTAAATTCATGCAGCTTCGCCTGTCAGGAGTCAACTATGCACGTTGTAAGCCGCTACACCGCCGCGGAAGCCGCGGCAACGATCGACCCCCGCGGCCGCGCTATCGCCCTTAGCGTGGTCATCGCCGCCGGGGCCTTGCTGTTAATCATGCCCCCGGTTATCGGGGTGACCGGCACGCTGAGTCTGCTGACGGCGCTGATTGCGGCCTTTGGCGTCGGGCGGGGATTCACTCGCGGACAATCCTGGCTTTATCGCTCACCCCTGGCGGCGACGCGCTGGGCCTTTCTGCTGTCAGCGGCCGGCTGGCTGCTGGCGCTGGTGGCCTGGTATGGCGGGCAGGACTGGCCGGCACTGCTGCCGGGCGTGGCGTGCGGTGGGGCGGGAGCGGCTGTCGCCTGGCGCATTGCGGCGGGTAGGACGGCGCTGCCGGGGATGCGGGTCAGCGGCGCCACGGTGCTGAGCGTAGCTATCGCCATCGCGGCGACGCTGCTGACCTGGCATACTGCGGGAGGAGGACGCCATGGCGTCTGCTTTGCCTTCGCCGTGCTGCTTGACTGGGCGCTGCTCGGCGCGCTGATGGTGCGGATCCGCCAGCAGGAGAGTGCGGCCTGATACCAGACGCGGTCTGGTCCAGGATCGGCGAATCAAGCGAGACAGGGTAAGTTGTCCCGCCCGGCGTTAAATATCTTCTACACTGTTACAGGCATCACATTCCTGTGCGGTCGGCACTCCTGCCGGCCGCCGTCGGCGTTCAGCCCAGGCACGGGCCTGCAGGCTGGTTATCCTGAAAGAGGAGTCTGTAATATGGCATTTGTCACCACCCAAGACGGCGTCAACATTTACTTTAAAGACTGGGGACCAAAGGAAGCTCAGCCGATTGTCTTTCATCACGGCTGGCCGTTAAGCGCTGACGACTGGGATAACCAGATGTAATTTTTCCTTGCCGAAGGGTTCCGGGTCATCGCTATCGATCGTCGGGGTCATGGCCGCTCCGATCAGGTTAGCGAGGGGCACGATATGGACCATTACGCGGCGGACGTTTCGGCGGTGGTGGAACATCTGGATCTGCACAATGCGGTCCACGTCGGGCACTCCACTGGCGGCGGCCAGGTCGCCCGCTACGTCGCCCGCTACGGCCAGCCGCAGGGGCGGGTGGCGAAGGCGGTGTTAATTAGCGCCGTCCCGCCGCTAATGGTGAAAACCGAGCAGAATCCGGGCGGGACGCCGATCGAGGTGTTTGACGGTTTCCGCAAAGCGCTGGCGGCGAACCGCGCCCAGTTCTATCTCGACGTCGCCTCTGGCCCGTTCTATGGCTTCAATCGTGATGGAGCAGAGATATCCCAGGGGACGATCCAGAACTGGTGGCGACAGGGGATGATCGGCAGCGCTAAAGCCCATTATGAAGGCATTAAGGCGTTTTCAGAGACCGACCAGACGGAAGACCTTAAGTCGATCACTTTGCCGGTGCTGGTGATGCAGGGAGATGACGACCAGGTGGTGCCCTATAAAAATGCGGCCATCCTGCAGGACAAGCTGCTGCCGAACAGCCAGCTGAAAATTTATCCTGGCTTCCCGCACGGGATGCATACCTCCCACGCCGATACTATCAACGCCGATCTGCTGGCGTTTATCCGCGCCTGATCTGCCCTATTTGCCGGGCAGAGTGCCGTTAATGGCATTCCGCCAGCGCCCTGGGCGCCAGTCGCCTGGGGCGCGCCGGTTGACGTGCAGAGGAAATCTGCTTAACTCATGGGGTACCTGACGACTATTTTCCCCTCGCAGGATAAAACGCCGGGTTTCTCTGCGGAAACCCGGCGGAATTCTGCGCAAGAGACAAGTGAGAGACAATGAAATTAGCCGGACTTCATCCCGACGAGCAGCGTCGCCTGCAATCGCTACGCTCTTCCGGGCTGTTGAATAGCGGAAAAGAAGAACGCTTCGATCGCCTGACCAGGCTTGCCCGTTCGCTGTATAACCTGCCGGTGGCGTCCATCAGTCTGGTGGGGGAAGATCTCCTGCATATCAAGTCCTGTGCCGGTCTCGATGTGGACACGGTGCCGAGAGATATTTCATTTTGCGCCCATACCATTCTGCAAACCGACCCGCTTATCGTCAACGACATGCAGCAGGACGAGCGCTTTCACGATAACCCGCTGGTCATTGAGGCGCCGTTTATCCGCTTTTACGCCGGGTATCCGGTGCAACTGCCGGATGGCGCGACCGTCGGGTCGTTCTGCCTGATGGATCACCAGCCGCGATCGTTTTCCGCCCATGAAATGCAGATCTTAAGCGATCTGGCGGCGATCGTGGAGGATGAGTTCAAGGTGCTGGATGCGGCAACCTCGGATGAGCTGACGGGACTGTTTAATCGGCGGGGGTTCCTCACCCTGGCAGAGTATGCCCTGCTGACGGCCCAGCGCCGCCATGAGCCGGTGAGCCTGGCGTTTGTCGACCTCGATCGCTTCAAGCACATCAATGATACCTGGGGGCATGAAGAGGGCGATCGCGCGCTGATCGCCATCGCCGACTTGATGAAAGCGGCCTTCCGCGAGTCCGATATCCTCGCGAGGCAGGGTGGGGACGAATTTATCATTCTGTTCGCCAATACCAGCCGCCACGATGCCGCGACGGCGATGGAGACGCTCAGCCACAACGTGGCGCGTTTCAACCAGCAGGCGGCCAATCCCTGGCAGCTGGCGTTCTCCTGGGGCTGCGTCGAATACGATCCCGCCAGCCATCCTAGTCTCAACGCGCTGGTGGCCACCGCTGACCGCCTGATGTACCAGGCGAAGCAGAAGCAGGGACGCGAGCGCCGTTAATCCTTCGCGGCGGTGGCCTTCAACAGGTACTGCTGCGCCTGCTGCCGCTTCTGCGCATAGCTGCTGAGCAGCGCCTGCTGCGATTTCCCAACATTGTCGTAAAACAGGCCGCCTTCGTCGGCGATAAAGCGATAATGCTGTTCCAGCTGGTTTATCACCCAGTCAATGCGTTGCAGGGTGAGTAAGGTACAGGACTGACCATGCAGGTCGTCTTCAATATCCAGCACATGTGAGCGAAAGGCCTCTACGGCAAACAGCCGGCTCAGCGCGGCAGGGTCCGCCAGCGCCGACTCCCAGCGCGCCGTCAACTGCTGAAAGTGAGCCAGCACCAGCGGGTCAGCGCGCCGGGCGCGAAGCCAGACCAGCTTCCGGCGGTAGCTTTCGACCGCCAGCCGCTTCATCTCGCGATATTGCGCCAGCTGCTGTTCGGCGTCAGGGATCCTGGTCATCAGCCAGCTAAAAAAGAAGCGAGTCTCAAAACGTTCGACAAAGTGGAACAGCGGGTCGGCCAGACCATTGCTGTTGAATTCTCTCAGCGGGTCGAAGTGATACATATAGCCAAAATCGAACAGCCATAACTGCTCCTGCCGGTCCACCAGCAGATTCCCGCTACAGAGATCCCACTCCATCAGCCCCTGTTCTTCGTAGGCTTCCAGAGTAGTAAATAGCTGGGCGATCAGCGGCGGGGTCAACTGGTGTATCGGCTCGCCATCGATCCAGGGGGAGAGCAGGATGCCGAGGCGATAATCGGCATACAGCGTTGGGACGATGTGGGTGAAGCGCGGCGCGGTGACCGGGTCATCCTTCAGCTGTTGCAATGCCTGCCGACGCTGTACCTCATTTAAAAACGACAGCTGGCCGTTGAGGTTGGCAACGCCGGCGACGGCGCGACGTTTCTTTAAATTGTACTCCTTGCCGGCGATGCGCAGACGATAAACCTCGCCGGTCAGGCCTGAGCCGTATACCTGCACCACATAGGGGGAATCGGGGCCCAGTGCGGCGAGGGTCTCCGGCGGCAGCGGGCAGTGGCTGACGTTGCCGACGATAAGAGGTTCTCCGCTGCGATCGAACGCCTGCTGTTGCTGTTGTCTGAGGTTCATGATGCCTCCGGGTAAAACGTTAGACAGAGTGGATAATCCACGCTATCTCACCCGCAAACGGTAGTGAATTCATCCTACTGGCAGGCGCTTTTTCAGGCTGAGCTGGGGTGCGTTCACGGAGGACACGCGGGGCGTAGGAAGGCGGTAGGGAAAGGCAAGCGTCTGGAACGCATACCTGGCGTCGTTGTCAACGAGGTGCTTGCCAGGCTGGATGCGATGCTGAGTTAACGTCAGCGACGCAAAAAAGCAAAAAGCCTGCTCGAAAGCAGGCTTCTTAAATTTGGCTCCTCTGACTGGGATCGCCTTTGCCAGTAACTGGCTAATATGTAAGCTAAACCTGAATTGCCGTTCTGTCAAGACCACCAGAATGACCACCAATAGATCTTATCTGCATCTGCAAAGTTAGATACTATAGATAAAGGGGGATATCTCTTGGATGTCTTCTTCCTCACAGAGGAAAAAATCGTAGAATGATATATATTAATAGGTAAAACCTTTTGGCTGTTTAGTGTCATTGGAATATACTGTTTTTATATACATGGTTGTATACTTCAATGATTACTAGCAAGTAAATATAAGAATATAATATATTATGTAGTTTTTATATGTTCTCGGTTGGAATGATTTTAAATAAGGACCATACATGGCTGATAGTAATGAAAATTTAAATAATAATTGCCCCTCATGCGGTAGCAAGCTTGATTCTGATGAAGTATGTGCTTGTGGCTATGACCCAAGCTTGGATGTGCAGGAGGAAAGTTATGTCCCGCAGTTTGCATTGACGGCAACTCTGGATAAAGTGTCAGGGGACTCCGGCCCTATTTTTAAAGAGTCTTTAGGTGAAGTTTGGACATTAGATACAGAAGACGTTCAGCTTTTTATTAAACAAATCGAGAAAAAATTTAAACTTAAAAGGAAACTTCATGGTGTAATCGATGAAAATAAAATGCCATTAAGTGCACCTATTTCTTTCAGTAAATATCTAAATCAAAATATAGATTTTAAATCATTTGTTCAGTCAATGATGGATAGAATGAGAGGTGAAGCGAATAATGATAAATCAAGGCTTTCTGGTGGGGCTATAATATTTATTCATTACAATGTAGATAATGATAAAGAAAGTAGTGGTCGCCTTTTTATTATCATGGTGGATAGAAAAGGAGTCTTTAATTTTGATAGGAATCTTATTCCAGAGAAATTACCATCTATAGATATAGATTCCTTGCGACAAGCTGTCCTTGTTGATTTGACTTTATTCAAAGCAAGCTACCCAGAAAATAATGGCGACCCTTATCTGCACTTTATATCTGGTCGATCTAGTAGCGAATTCTTTAAGCGAGCATTGGGTTGTAACCCAAAAATTGATAATAATAGAAGTATTGATGAAACAAATAGAGCTGTTGATGATTTTGTTAAGGTAATGAAGTTAAAGCACATAGATAGAGTTAAAGTAAAGAAAGCAGTCGAAGCTTTGATGAAATCAAAAGCAAAAGATCCCACTGATAGAAAATTAACGATTGAAGATATAGGGAATTGTATAGAGAAAACCCTTCCTGAAAATAAAGAATTAAAAGGGAAGTTTGTACAGTTCGCGGATGTTAATGAATATGTTATTGATGATTTTTTCGAACCAAGCAGATTTTCTGGAAGTAGCTTTGGGGAAATAAAGATTTCTGATGCGGAACAGGAATATGAATGTAAAATATCTGTTGATGCAATTAGCGAGGATGATACATCAAATGCAAAAGTTATATATGATAGAGCTAATGGTCAATTAATAATACGATTGTCGCATAATGCAGTAACTGAAATCGAGAAAATAGTTGGTTAAATTTACAAGGAGTAGTGATGAGCGACATGAATGATTTTGAAACATTAGTAAATGCTATCTTATCGGCTAAAATTGAAGTCGATAGCGGCTATATGTTGCTCGAATTTGAAGACCAATCAATTGATATTAACATAATATCTAATTTAATCAAAGATTATGGTTTAGCCGTAGAACCTGAAGTTGAAAGTAAAGAGATTATTTTTCCGTTGTCTTCTGGGGCATTTCGAGATGATTCAAATATATATAGTACGCTAGATTCCTTTTTAAGAACATGTATTTCTTTAGGTTATGTTCCTAATAAATACATTATTCTCACTGAGAAGATTTCTTCACTATTAGTTGATGATAAAATTGGTAGTATTGATGTTTACTTAAAATGGATTTCAGTATTATCCAGTGTTGCTAATCATCAAATTGGAGGTAAGTTTATACTCTATATACCAAGTGATAATGGTGGTAAGGAGTTAGTTATTAATTCTTACGAAAGATTGGACTATATTATAAAAGCTCCCTATAGCAAGGTAATTATAGACTCAGTTGATAAAATAATAAAGGTACTTGGTGTCGAGGATGCTCAGTCTCCCGAAAGAAAATCTATTATTCGTACTGCTATATATGATTTGATTAATAACATTGAGAGTAAAGATATTTCAGCGCTAATCACAATAAGCGAGAGAGTTTTTAACCGGTATAACGATCTTTTGGAGTTATATACAAATAGATTCTCCGTTAACAAATTATTGTCTGAATTGGAACAAAAAAACCTTGAGTATACAACCAAAATAAATGATTTTGTTTCATCTAGCCAGGCAAAAGCTTTTGCAATTCCTGGGGCCCTGATTGCGGTCGGTGGATTAGCTAAAGCCAGTGGCTTCTGGGATTCTTTATTGATTTTTATAGGTCTATTTCTTGTGTATTACATAACTTCTATGTCCAATCAAGTTTTATATGAATCCTATATAACTTTAAAAAATAGTCTTAATGACTCTTTTTCAAGGTATTCTAAATTTGATGAAGGGGTGGAAGTTAGGGATGCAGCCAAAAAAATCTCATTAGAGCTTTATCATAAAATAGATAATGCAAAAGAACGGTTGGAAAAAGTTAATAGTATTGCAAAATGGATGCTTTGGATAGGTGGGGGGTATCTAGTCTTAAAAATGATATTTATTGATGGTAAATAAATGGAAAAATTGTTAATCTAATATTGTTTTTCAATTATCAAGAGAATGACAAGTGAGAGTTTTTCGCTTATAAAAAGCGATACCAGACAGAACTGTTATCGCTTTTTATATCACTATGCGATGGTTATTTAGTTTGATTTTCATGCTTTTTTATAATTTCATCTATAATCGAATTATTGGTTTTTCGAGAATTCGAAAGTGTATAATTAATTGGGCTGCACTGGTATTAAAACTTATACTTTTGTATTTATTAAGGTTTCCCTCTTCATGAATTTTTGCAAGTGAATTACGGGCGGGTTTCTTATCCTCTCTATTGAACTGCCATTTATCCATCATGTTTTTAAAATAATCGGAAAAATTAATATTGGGAGATACACCTAGAAGTTTGGCCAATGTTTCAAAAATGACTGTAAGTGCACCGGTTTTAGTTCCACGCACTTTATGGGATTTCAGCCATCAGCCGGTACTCTTCCGGTGTCAGGTTATTCATGGACTCGTAAGGGCGCTCGCCGTTATATTCAGCCAGCCATCGCTCTGTAATTTCCCGTGCTTCATTCAGGGTTCTGAATAGATAAAAATTCAGCATTTCTGTCCAGTACGTCCGGTTGGACCGTTCGATAAAGGCATTCTGCGTGGGCTTGCCGGGCCTGATAAATCCCAGCATCACGCCATGCTCTTTTGCCCATTGTGCCAGAATACGCAAGACCAGCTCTAGGCCGTTATCCATCTGCATTTTCAGCGGATATCCGCGGTTTGCCACGTTCCTGTCCAGCACTCTCATGACCCGCTGCGCCGGGATATTCAGGTCAATTTCGATCGCCAGCGCTTCGCGGTTAAAATCATCCACCACGTTGAAGGTCCGGAAGCGCCTGCCGCACACCATGCATAAAATCGATGGACCAGCTCACGCTTTATCGCTGGTTTTAAAGCTTTTTTCAATAACGTCTTTCAGTCCGCGGCACTCGAGACTCAGGTCCGCAAGCATCTGTTTCAGTCGGCGGTTTCCATCCTCAAGGTCTTTCATCTTTTTGATATCAGAGGCTTCCATACCGCCGAACTTCGCTTTCCAGTTATAGTACAGGGCCTCAGAGATCCCGGCATCGCGGCAGACATCCTTAACGGTACGTTCGGCTTCGACGGACTTCATAACAGCGATGATCTGGTGTTCGAGTAATCCGGCTTTGCGCATGGCGATCTCATCCAGGGACATAGTCAGTATGCCGGAAGATCTCTAAAAGTGAATGGTCCGGTTTACCGGGTTGCTTACAGATAAGCCGCTTCAAAATTGGGATGTAAGCCGAGTACTGGTACTCGATGCTGGACTGTGGGTGGGGCTTTAGCTGGTAAAAACACTTTCAAAAAAATAACATAGTTAGTGATCGATGCCATTATGCAGGGGTATAATCTTATTCTATGATTTTTCGAACAAAATAGTTGCCATTTCAGGCAAATCATATGTGTGGTCAAGTAAAATGATGACATCTGGTATGGTGATATGAATAGTATTTTTGCAAGAGAAGGAGATGAAATCCGGGTTCTTTCACTGTTTTCGGGCTGTGGAGGGATGGACTTTGGTATTGAATCTGCCGGAGGAAAGATTGTTTTTGCTAACGATATCGTTGAAAACGCGTGTAAAACATTAGCGAAGTATTTTCCTGATACTGATGTTAAGCATGGCGATATCTCTCAAATTCAAACTTTTCCATCTGTGGATGTTGTCGTTGGTGGCTACCCATGCCAGTCATTTTCGATGGCTGGTAACAGAAAGCCCAGCGACGATGCGCGGACCAATCTTTATAAGCAATTTCTTCGGGTATTGAATATCGTTCGACCTAAGTATTTTGTGGCTGAAAACGTTTCAGGATTACAGCAGTTGGGCGCAGGTAGCTTTTTAGAACAACAAGTTAACGCCTATCGGGCTGCAGGATATCAAGTTAGTCACCATCTTGTTAATGCAAAATCTTACGGTGTTCCACAGTCACGCAAGCGCCTGTTTATTATTGGTGTCAGAAACGATCTGGGGCAATATTTTGAATTTCCGGCAGCAACGCATGGTAAAGCGACCTTAAAGAACCCGCACTTAAAACCTTATGTTTCCCATGGTGAGGCTATCCGCGATTTGCCATTATGGCCAGAGGGTGAGTTTTACGAACGACCTCACGATCCCGAGGGGCACTTCTCATGGTACTTTATGTCCAGAAATCGTAAGGCCAAATGGGATAGTCCTGCTTATACCGTCGTAGCGAACTGGCGACATGTGACGTTGCATCCAGCCAGCCCAATGATGAAGTTAACATGGTCAAATCTTGAGGACGGCTGGAAGCAGCGCTGGGATTTTTCTGAAGAATATGAACATGTTGCTATTGATTCAACCCGGCCTAAGCTGGAACAGGCTAGGCGTTTGTCATGGCGGGAATGTGCCAGAATACAGACGTTTCGTCATGATTTTGAGCCTATTGGTGATATTGAATCTCGATTTACTCAGATAGGCAATGCAGTTCCTCCGTTACTGGCCGAAATCATTTTTCAACATCTATTTTCTGGTGATGGGTTGAAAATGAATTTGAGGAAGGGCGAATAAAAATCATGAGTATATCTTTCCCTATTTCTTTAGAAGAGTGGAATGCAGCACTAGTTAACGCCGTTTTTTTTGAGCCTTCCCGTGCAGATGTATTTTTGAGTCGAATCGATACTACTGGAAGAATTTTTGAGCAATTGGCTGGTTCTCGTAGTAAAGAAGAAGCTAAGCAAAGCTTTCTTGATTCATTTGGTAAGGATGAAAGAAAAATACAACGTTATCTCAGAGATGATTCAACGCTTGATAGTCTGACTCGAATAAAAGGCATCCCACCTCATTTTTCTATTCTATATTTAACGTTACTTGCCGCCAGTGCTGATAATGAAACTCATGATGAAGGAGACTTTAGGGTTAGGTTTTCTGTATTATTGGGACTGAATAGAAATAAGAAATTTATTTTTAGAGATTTGCCTAGCTTATGGCGGAGAGTTGAACAATGGAGTCAGAGTAAACAGGGTTGTTCTCGGTTATTTTTACCCGATCCCCAAAATGAAAAGTTGATTGGGTATTCTAAAAGGCTTTCTTTTCCTTGTTATAGAGATGAAGTTCGTTTGCGAGCCATATTGGTTCGTAATAATCTGGACAGCCATTCAACATTTGAGTCTGTTAATAAAGTAATACACCAGAGAATTGATGGTTTTAGTGAAGTATTCGTCAGTGAATTCAATGAATTTTATACGCTATTATCAACTGCAGCCATGCAGCAGGCATATAGTAGCCCGTTCTGGGGGGCTGTGAGGGATATTACGCGGCATGAAGAAAATCAACAAGCCAGAGAGAATGGGCTTTTCTGCATTCACTTAGACGCTACCGATCCGCAACTTCCAGAAATTTATCTGTTAATGGATGATGTTGGTGCTCAGACTTTGGATACCGTTAAAATTGAATCGTTACCAGAAAAATTGGAGAGTTACAGTAGCATTTATTATCAGACCAACGTTAATGCTACATTAACGAGTTTACTTTCATTTCTACAAAAAAGAAAAAAAGGCTTAATTGGATCGCGGGTTGGCATGGCGCTACATGCTGGGTGTTTACCCCTTTTCAGGGATGATTCTGGGTTTATCAGTTCGGATGGTCATTATTTTGACGATGGCCTGGTTTGTTTGATTATTCGTCGTGAATATGCTGTACATATCCGCACTAGGTTTGAACATACTGGCCTGACTGTTATGACGCTAGGAAAAAATACAGATTCTGAAGATTGGGAAGTTCTAGTCTTTGACACGATGAGTAGGCAGGAATTAACCGAACTTGCCAAATTACTTCCTGGTGCTGCTCGTAGATTTATGGTTCAGAGTTGGATACCTGCTCGACCTTATATCACAGGTGCAGCCCGTTTTGGACAGTCAATATTACTTAACCCAGCCAGTACGCCGGTTATTCATATGGTGGGTGCCATTGGCGGGGAATATGTAATCAGAGATTCCAATCATATAGAACTGGTCAGCGGCATACTAACACCAACACAAGGCGGTGAAGGACTATTTATTTCTCCGGAAAAACTCACTTCATTATCAGGACAGGCGTTTTGTCGCTATCGGTTAACGCTTGAGAAACATGTTGAACCGTTGGTTTTTGACATTCACGTCCTCGATCATGCGCCGGATGCTCCGTATCGTAAAGTTGCCGAACAGCATGACTGGCTTATTGATGGTCAACGGGGAACATTAGTGCCATTAAACAATGTTGAGTCAATGGAGTGTCTGAAAAACCAAAAAACTACCTCACTAGGCGGATCATGGTCGCTATGGCGACGTGATGAACGTGTGCCTGTAGAGAGTAAACAGTTTGATTTGCACATGCTTCCTGCCGCATTTGACTGGTTAGCTGAAGCACTGGCACTGCGTTTTCAAAAACGCAGTACGCTACCATTTGATGAGCTTAATACACATATAACGCCCGTATCACTAGCGACAGGTATTCCTGCATGGCGGTTGCGCCGGTTGCTTTTTGCCTCAGGCTGGCTTTGCGTAATAGAAAGACGACATGCGCCGTATCCGGTGGTATCACTGGCAAAACGTACATTATCTGTTTGTGAGACGGTACAAGGACTCACTGCCCGAGTAAGCGGTATGTTGACGAAAAGCGAGCGTCATCATCTGCAAGGTTTGTTGAAAGAGAGTGAACGGGTAAGACGTTGGTCAACAGTGGATAATAATTTTGCACTTGGCAGTATTGAATTGATTTTGTCAGGAGCCGATCGCGTAAAAGATTTGCTTGAACGATTCAATTGGCAGCTTCTAGTCAGAAAAGATTTTTCTGTTGGCCCATTAAGTGGCGTGCTGTTATCCATGACTCAAATAAAGCAAGTTCCAGCTTTGCCACCTGATATTTATGTGGCGTTCTGGCAGACAAAAAAGAACCAATGGTCAGAGGAAATCCAGCCAACAAATAGCGACCTGTTAATGCGCTGTCGGGAAAAACAACGTAATCGTTATTTTATTCGGGCGGATACGGGGTACTGGCAAACTGATAGCTTTGCCTGGGCGTTAATGGCTCACATCATGAGGTCGGAAAAAACGCTTGGCACTCAAAGTCACTATGGCGATCTCTTCTGGTCTAAATCACTAATTACTTTACCGATTTCTGTCACTCAGTGGTGGTTACATTTCGCCGGTGGTTGTTGTACCGTCAGTGATGACGGAAGGATAATATTTGCTGGTAGAGGGGATGAATTGTGGGGAGGCGTTGAGTGTGATGATAATGCTGTTTTCCCGGTTAACCGAGCGGTCACTCGGCGGGCGAGAGCTTTGGCGCTACGCAGGATAAGCAGCATAAATTAATCTCTTAAATCAACCACTAAGGAGCTCACTCAGGGTGTCTAAAAAACAACATATCATTAAAGAAAGATTGAGGCAGATGTATCTCTTTGGTGCAGAGCCTTTTGAGTTGATGAACTGCCTGAAAGAATCGCAGCAAAAGCTGATTATGGCTGGTGCTAAAGCGGACAATTTGCCAAAGGTTCCGAACAAGATTTTACATTTTTTGAGTGCATTACCACCTAAGGCCCATTCCATTGTGTTAACGTGGTTTCGTACTCACGTACAATTTCCAGAACAAGGCGATCCCCAAAAAATCATTCATGAGATTCTGCTCGCAGAAAATAACGATAAAGATATCTCATCACCAAAACCGCTATGGCGCGCAATTCTTGGGTTCTACGTCACTCAGCCTTGCCCTGACATCGTCGCACAATTTCTTCGCGGTGAAGAAATTACACTACTCCATAATGATGACCCTGATGGGTCCAGCGATAGTTTACCTGAGCAGTCAACGATTAGTGTTACTGATGAAGATATCGAGCAGTGTCTATTCGTAAGTCAGGGACGTGACATATCGCCTTCAGATCGAATAATTCCGGCGTTCGTTGCTGGGCTTGTTGCTATGTTGAAGGGGGAAACGGAAGTTGCAGGTCAGTGGGTGTCACAGTTATCCAATCACCCACTGCCTTTGGGGCAAAAATTTGGTAGGCTCATCTCAACGTTTGGCGTCGTTCGTCCTCAGGAAGAGGCTGACAACGGAATAGTATTATTGGCAGAGCCTGTTGCGCCAGACGAGATCAATGGCGATATCGATGGAGTGTCCTTTGTCGGTAAAGTGACGAAAGTGCTTCCCTCTGGCGTATTCTTTGTTTCGCCCGTTGGCCTGTTTATTGACGATGAACTGCGGGATCTTTCAGATGCTCACAGCCATATGCTCTATCCCGATCGTGGCGAAGTTATAGGATTTTTAAATCATTTTACAAATAATGTGACCCATGGGGAATTAGGCATATGGCAAGCGAGACACAAGCCATCCGATAAAACGGCCCAGTGTGCATTGACTGACTACCAGTCTCGCGTATATTCCGTTGTCAAAATCCCCTATGATTCCGGCGAACCGGATGCGATTCGTGAATGGCTATTAACCTGTTACCAACCTCAAGATAAATCTCCTACTATCTTCTTCTTAACCGATGGTCTGGCGCTAAGATTACCTGGAGACATTCTTGATCCTAAAAAATATGATTTTGACGTACCTCTGGATTCTTATCGGGAACTAAGTTGTGTGGAACTGCGCTCTCAGTCAATCACTATAGTGCCTCAACTCCCCGGATTGAGCGAAAAATATGATTGTGCGCCTGCCATTACATGGATAAAACGGCTGTTAAAGTTAGACTATTCATCGACAGATTTTCCTGTTTTTAGCAAATCACACTTACAGCGTTTAGCTCACTTTATGGCTGAATATGAGTCAGATAATCGAAGTGCGTATTTACGTGCATTGACGCAACTTGAGAAGGTTGCGGTTTCAAGAGAATTTCTGGACGGTAGCATTCAACAACTGTTGACGTTGCCGACAATAAAGACGCAAATCTGCGCAGAGAAGCAAGTAATACTGGCTCAGTATGAAAGTGAGCAGGAACAACTCAGACAGACGATTGCATCACTGATGGATAAGAAGGTGCAGTTGGATGCAGAAATTAACCGACAGGAAAAGACGCTAAAAAGCGAAACAAACCGTATAAAAAAAGCGCTACGCCAGCAGGAAGCTGAGCTGGATTCACGAATCAGGCAAACCTTTGAGCAAGCGTCTCAGGCGGGTATAGAAACGTTGGCACAGACGGCGTTGTTGCGAACGATGATCGCTGGTTCGGCCACACCCACACCCGTTATACCATCAGAACGAATCACCGAACCCGCCTCGAGCCTTCCGTTACCTCAGTCTTTACTACCGCCGGAAGTAAATGAAATAAAAAGCAAAAGAGTGCTACAGGCTGCGATCGAAGAACAGGCAGCGATTACCGGACTAAGCGAAAATCTGTTGTTCAGTTTGATTGCTGCCGCAAATGTTGTATCAGTTGTCGGATTAACAGGAAAATACGCCCAGAAAACGGTCGTTTCTTTAGCCAATATTCTGTCGGGAAGCATATGGGGGGAGGTCTCTATTCATGGTGATCTTTTTAGTATCAGCGACTTAATGAAATCACCTGTGCTAATCAGGAGTACAAATAGCACGAGCTCTATGACGCTGGGTGACTTCTTGGAGCACCAACAATCAAGCGGGTTAATGACTATAGTAAAACTACGCGGGTTTAACCGGATGCCGCCGGAAACATTACTTCCCGAACTTAACGAATGCCTGTTTAGCAGTGAATATTCTGCGGGATTATGCTGGAAGGATCAAAATCATACCTTGCGGCACCTTTCGTTAAGTTACCCTGTATTGTTTGTATTGACGTTTGCCGTTGGTAAAAGTACGTTCCCATTACAGGGGCCGGTTGCCCACCAGTTGCCCGTATTTATGGCCGAATATAGCAGTACACAGGTTGAGCAGACTGAATACTCACCAGCCGAATATACTTCAGATATTGCTCCCGCGTGCGTGGCCTCCAAATTATGGTCTTCGTTATACGCCGATGCTCACCCTAAAGATAATCAGCAGCAAACTATGCGGGCGGTGTTAAACGCATTGGGTTATTCCGACGAAAAATCTCAGGCGCTGGCAATGCTGGCTTTCACTATTGGGCGCAGTACCACAGAAAAAATAACCGCAGAAATTGAGCCATTGGCTCCTGCATTGATACCTTATGTTCAGGAAATCACTCACGGTGCATCTGTAACCGTGCTTGATCATCTGTTCCAGCTATAAATAAACAAGGGCATTTTATGAATAACCCACTGGAATCATTTGAATCAATAAGGGATTTTTACATCACCTATCTTGAAACTGCTTTTCGTATAGGTTCGCCCGATATTCAGGCATACCGACGTAGCTTACTGGAACAGCAAGGTACATTATGTGCAGATCTTTTTCTGGAACCAATGCCAAGATATCAGGATTATGGTTTAACCATCAGTGATTTACGTAATGTGGCTGAAGGTGAGGAATGGTTGCCAGGGTTTACCGAGCAACAAAGGGACGCATTTATCGATCTTTGTCTGGGAGGGCTTTTGCCTCGCGATAAATCCGACTCCACCAAAGGACGTTTTAAACTTTATACCCACCAGCTAGACATGCTGAAAAGAGGGGTACAGCCCGCAATGCCGGGCATCGTTACATCAGGAACAGGGTCAGGTAAAACAGAATCTTTTCTGCTGCCAGTTCTGGCTCAAATTGTGAAAGAAGCGAGTGGTTGGCCGAAAAGTCCCTCGCTTAAATGCTGGCAGCCGTGGTGGCATAATGGAGTAAATACTCAGCCTACGTTTATGCGTGAGGCAGAAGCATCAGCACGGCCAAAAGCCGTGCGAGCGCTAATTTTGTATCCAATGAACGCACTGGTTGAAGATCAAATGGTGCGTATGCGTCGGGCGCTTGATTCCCGAGAAGCACATGAAGCGATGGATTTACACTTGGGTGGCAACCGTATCTTTTTTGGTCGTTATACTGGCGCAACGAAAGTCACTGGATGGTTAAACCATCCCCGACCGGGGAGCGAGGAAAAAGAGAAAAAAGAGAAAAAACGGGTCGCTGGTAAAATCACTGAATTGCGCGAATATCTTCAATCCGTGGAAGACACGCATCGGGAAGCTGTGCGGCAGGGGATTCGGGATCATGATGATAACCTGCAATTCAATTTCCCTGGTGTATCAGGCGGAGAAATGCTTAGCCGCTGGGAAATGCAAAAATCACCTCCGGATATACTGATTACTAACACCAGTATGCTTTCCACGATGTTGGTACGAGAGATTGACGATCCTATTTTTGACCAAACCCGAGAATGGATTGAACACGATCCTGATGCCTATTTTTATCTTGTCCTTGACGAACTGCATCTTCAGCGCGGTACAGCAGGGACCGAAGTCAGTTATTTGCTCAAACATCTCATAAACCGTCTGGGGCTGGATCAAGAACAGCACCGACATAAGCTGCGTATTCTGGCATCCAGTGCCTCACTGCCCGTTGATGGCCCTGAAGGTAAGAAAAGCGTTGAGTACTTATGGGGGATGTTCGGTCAGCGAGGACTGCCTGTGAGTGCAGCAGCCAAAGACTGGGCAGATTGCGTGGTGAATGGTGCCATGGTTGCTCCAGCACAGGATAATACGTTGCATTTCCACGGTGACCTCAACCACTTCTGCAATACGGTAAAACAGCTACAGGGATCCTCACTGCCATCTTTGCAACACTGGTCAAACGTTGCCCGAAGTATGGGGGGCTATCATGACGAGCAGTGTATAGAAAAACTGGCTCAATGGGTTGTTGTGCAGGCCGCCTGTATGCTTGAAAAAGGTTGCTATACATGTGAAAAGTCTCTGCGTGCTACATCAATAAATACTCTGGCAGCGCGTATATTTCCCTCCCATTCCACAGGACGTGAGGGGATTCGTGCATTAATATGGTTACGTGCTGCTACAGATAGCTGGCCTGAGTGGTTTTCACATCCCTTTCCCGACGATATTCCATTGCCACGTTTTCGCGCCCATGCTTTTTTACGGGCGCTGGAAGGATTATATGCAGCACCGCTACCTTCCCCGTCAAGTGCATCAACAGAAGAAAGAGAGCAGCACTTTTTTGCCGATCTGACGGTTGAGTCTGGCCTGCGTTATGGCGAGCGTCACTATGACAACAAAAAATCACGACGCGTAGAATTACTCTACTGTGAGTGTTGCGCCACACTATTTTTTGGCGGCAAACCCTCTTCTTTCTCAGCAACGGATAGCCGCGTAGAGCTTTTACCCAACGATCCCGATATTGATCAACTACCTGAACATGCTAAATCGGTTATGGTTGAACGACGTTCCGCCGAAGAATATGCGTTGTTTATGCCGTCCGTCGATCGATTCTGGCCTAGAGGAGAAGGAACTCCAGCCGATGAGGACTCTTTTGGGAAGTGGATTAAGGCTGGTTACGATCCGTTTACTGCGGCGATTCAACACACGTTATCGCCTATAAGATCGATTGAACAAACACATATTGCAGGCTGGTTCTATTATGTCCCATCGGGTGATTTTTCCTCTAGGAAAAGAGGCCAGTCGTCCAGCCAGTCACCGGGGAGTGCGCTGCCTTTCCAGTGTCCGGCATGTGGTACATCATATAAATACGGTAAAGGTAAACTATCACCTATTCGCAGTTTTCGAGTCGGCTTTGCGAAAACCACGCAGCTCCTGGCCAGTACGTTGATGGCGGAATTACAACGCTCTGGCGATCGGGAACGGCTGGTCACATTTTCTGACAGTCGGCAGGATGCTGCCAATGCGGCGCTCGATTTGGAGTCAGGTCACCATGATGATGTTCGCCGTGAGATTGTTGTGCGCTCGCTGAAGGAACTGTCAGCGAGTCAGTGCTCCCATAAACAAGTGACCATACAGTTAGAACAACTTAATAAACGCAGAAAAGAACTAATTAGCAAAGAGATTAAAGAGGGGCAGCTCTCTGCGGATGAAGACAAAGAATTAGGACAGCTTTTTGGCGAAAAACAGCGGCTGAGTGACTTATTGCTACTGCCACAGGCAGACAGCGTATCGCTGAGCAGTATACTGGAGCCTGAAGCACCAATCGCAGGCAACGTCCTTAATCCTCTGTTGGCAACATTAGTTGAAGCGGGTATTCATCCTACCGATCGAACGGGGATATCTCCTGTTCCTGAGCCTTCAAAACAAAAACATGATGAAGAAACTATCACTTTTGCATGGCAGCAATTATTTGAAAAAAACAAACAGACCAAATGGTGTTGGAAGAAACATCCTTCCTATGAGGATAATCTGGACGTTGCCCGGAAGGAAATCTCCCGCGACCTAAAACAACTGGTCGGGGAAAGCGTGTTCAGTAAAACCTATTTTGCGCTGGAAGAAGCAGGATGGGGTTATCCCTGCCTTCCTCTGGCTAACAGCTGCACGCGTGAACAGTTGGCTGTCTATGACGCTATGCTTCGCGTATTGGCGGATGCCTATCGAGTCGCACCGTCCCAGTACACAACAACAGAAACGCGCTGGCATGTTGCAGACGATGTGAAGCCTAAAAATCGGTTGCGCCGTTTTAGCGATGAGCTTTGTAACCACTCCAGAGCCAAGACATTATTGCTGATTGGGGACTTTCTGGTACACCTCAAACGCTCTGGTCATCAGGGCGGCATTATTGACATTGGAAAAGTGCACTTTCGTTTAGTAGAGGCTACTGCTCCTTTCTGGCGCTGTAGTCACTGTGGTCGCGTGCATTTGCACAAAGGGGCAAAACTTTGCACCCGCTGTTATGCGCCACTACCTGAAACATCTTCTGGTAACGCGGGGGAATTACAAACCCAAAACTATCTCGGTAAACGTATATCGTATGCTTCCCGTATCAGTAGAATGCGTTCTGAAGAACTCACGGGCATGACGGGGAATCCGGCAGCGAGATTACGCCGTTTTAAAAGTATCCTGATTGCTGATGATGATGACATATTGCCAAAAGGGCTGGAGGACTTCGAACCTCATCCTGAGTTGGATAGAGCCGCCAGAGAGGTGGATGTACTCTCTGTTACCACCACGATGGAAGTGGGGGTTGATATTGGCGATCTACGCGCAGTTTTTCAGGCCAACATGCCGCCGCAACGTTTTAATTACCAGCAACGCGTAGGGCGAGCGGGACGACGTGGGCAGGCTTTTGCATTTGTATTAACGGCATGTCGCAGCAAGAGCCATGATTTATTTTACTTCCGTAACCCGGAAAAGATCACCGGCGATCTCCCTCCGCCACCTTTCTTAACTACTAAACTGGAAATGATCTGCCAGCGCTTAGTGCGCAAAATATGGCTGGTGGCCGCTTTTAAGTGGCTCAGAGAGCATGTAGTGGATTCGGGGCAGTCGTGGCCTGTTGATGGTGACAAACATAAACCCGACAATCACGGAGAGTTTTTTCAGGTTCATTGGCTAAAAGAAAATCAGGCAAACTGGTTGCCGCGCATTCGTAACGCGCTGAAAGAAACCATCAACGCGCGTGATGAGTTTGCTCAAGCGTGTATGCAACAGGATGAAATATTCTACCGCACAATAATCCACCCTCTGACGCCGGAATGTCTAATACAAGATATTAAATCAGTACTGGACGACGATGCTATGGCAGGAAAGGGACTGGCGGAAGCGTTGGCCGAACAGGGAAAATTCCCTATGTACGGTATGCCAACTCGAACACGACTTCTGCTGACAAGGCCGGTTAGTACGGACGAACATGATGTACAGTTCGCCAGCATGGATCGCGATCTGGATATTGCGATTCAGGAATTTGCGCCGGGAAAATATCTGGTACAGGACAAACGCCGTTACTTTACCGCAGGCTATGCCGGAATGCTGAAGCAAAGCTACAAAAACCCGGCCGAATTTTTCACTGAAGCTGACGAACCGGGAGAGTGCAGGGCGATGACCGTTTGCCCGGTGTGCAAAGTCTGGGTACTGGTGGGCTCGATGACCGCTGTATGCAGCGCCTGCGGTGGGGTCATGGATGGTGCTGAGCAATATTCGTGTTACGTACCCAACGGATTTATTACCACTCTTGAAGATAAATCTGCAAAAGAAGACTTTGACCAAACCCTGACGGTGGCCAGCAGAGTATCTATTGCTGAAGCTTACTCAATTGAGAATGCAGTATCTGTACCTGACTCTAATGTTGCCATCCAGCTAAAATCCCAAACCTGCCTTAACAGGTTAAATCGTGGTGTTTATGCGGATAAAAAATGGAGTGGTTTCAATGCGATACAAGGAAATTTACGGGTTCCATTCAGAAAGGCGGGAGTATATCAGCCGCTATGGGCAAACCACGTATGGATAGACAGTAACCTTCTTGAGGCTGATTTATCACTTAAAAACCGCTTTACCCCTATGCAGGAAAGCCGAAAATCGTTTTATCTCTCGGCACCTAAAGTAACCGATTTACTGGCGTTGATGTTGGTGGATACTCCGGCGGATCTCCAGTTACAGTACTTGCAAGGCGCACTGACTCCTGCATTTCGGGCGGCCGCGCTATCTGCTTCTTTTATCATCGTCAACTATGCTTCGAAAGAGCTACTTGATACTGATCCGGAAGAAATTGAAATTCTGGAGCCTCGCGTACAAATTTTAAAAAACGGTATTTCTGCACCGATATTACAAATGGCCGATCGTCTGGTTAATGGTTCTGGATTATGTGAGCGACTACAGCAGATCGGGAGCTCTGGCTCTCCGATTGTTCTTGAAGTGATGAATGAGATTATCAATGACGAAGGATCCTATCCACTGAAAGAGTTTTTAGAACCACAGCATCGCGACGTATGTTTTCAAGCATGTTATTACTGCCTGCATCGGTACGGTAATCAGGCTTATCATGGCTTGCTCGACTGGCGTCTGGGACTGGATGTCATTCAACTGCTTTTGGATAAAACCTATGATGCCGGACTACGTGGAGATTTTTCATCCCCCGGCATCATTGACTGGACGGTTAATGCCAAACGACTGGCCGAAGAAGCATCGTCTTTATTTAAGGGGAGTGAAGTAAAAATCGTGGGAAATATCCCGCTGATAGGTATTAGCCCACAACGCTGGGCGGCAGTACTGCATCCTTTCTGGAGTTATGACGGGGTTTTTAAAGCTAATCCTGAACTTGAGGTGCTCTCGCTTGAGGAAGATATAGTATTTACAAATACCTTTGAGCTTTCTCGCCGTATGGGAACTGTGATGGCAAAACTGTGCACAACACCTCGTTCGAGCGAAAAATGAATATAATGACGTTGGAACGAACCCGCCCGGCGATCCCCTCAAAGCTGGGCGTATTTCTTGCCTGTCCAATGAGGTACTTGATGGAAAGCGAGCAGCATTCTTTCCGGTGTTTGCCTTTGCCTCCTCAGGCTGCTCTGGGGAGTGCCGTGCACAGATTGGCTGACACGTTGCAAAAAAGTGGCGAGAATAATCCTGAATCAATCATACAGAGGCTTGAAAACGACTTTGTGGCGACCTTGATAAAGACTCAGCAAGGAGCACTGGCGCTATGGGTCTGGGAACGCTATGGCATTGCTGGATTAGTATCGCGTCAGGCGTTGATCAAATACATTCGTTACACCAAATCTCTTGTTACTCCGGTTACTGAACGGGTTGGACATTTGCCAGATATGATAAAAATGCGGGAAAGTGTTATTCCGATAGGTCGGGAAAAACTGCTGAAAAGTACTTGTTTCGATATGCAGGGACGTGCCGATCTCATTTACCGAAAAGAAACCGGGCAGATACGGGTTGTTGACTTTAAAACCGGCGAAGTGAGAGACGAAAAAAATCAGCCGAAAGAAGAATATTTGTTACAAATAGCGGCATATGGCATGATGGTAAAAGAGTTAGCTCCTGAAATCAATATTGAACTGGAACTAGCCGGAGTAGGGGGGAGCTGGACCGGTGTATTGGATAACAGCCTGCAAGAATGCGTCAATCGTGTTCTTGTTTCATTTAATGAAATATTACCTCGTAATACTTCTTTTTCTGCGCTTAATATAGCTCGGCCGGGTAGACATTGTATTCAGTGTGCTGGCCGTTGCTCGTGCCCGATTTACTCAAAAAATTCATGTCATTTCAGGCAACAATTCTACCCTGACGATCGTCATTTTAGCATCGATATTCATGGGCGATTACTGGAGGTTGAGATGGATGATAATTTTACGACTCTACGACTCCTACTTCCTGATGGTTATATGGCAAAAGTATTTCATATTCCGACTCGATTTATTCCTGAGTCTAATGAGATGATAGGTTGCGACGTTACTCTGTATGGATTGAAGGTCTTTGGCGTTAGTTCGGAGAAAAAAATCCCTCGAAATTTTTATGTTGTGGATACTCAGGAACCCAGAAGATCGGCATTTCAGTTTTTCCTGCAATGGAAGAAAAACCAATAAATATTTTCTCGAAAAATAATAGAGGAAAGCAGAGAGGTTTATTAAGAATGCTTAACAGACAGAATAATTATATACACTATGGATGGTTTTTTTATTTTCTGCGATCCACTTTCCAGTAATTTTCTTGCCGCTCATCATCAATCGCTGTTTCCTTACCCCGCGCCTGCAAAATCAGGCGTCGGGATTGGCCTCCTGACTAACTCCATCGACGACACAAGGCGTTATCGCTTTTTTTGTGTCGCGCACACACGGCTAAAGTCCATTCCCTTCAACGCCGCTACGAATTTCACCGTCCTGACCTAGTATGGCGCTCTTCGCCGAAACTCTGATAGAAACCGGCGATCCGGCGCGGGTAATTGAGGATAATACCCGTTGAGACCCCAAGTAGGGTGCGACGGTTACGGCGCTGTGGCCTGTTTCAAGAAATCTCTCACCACGAATCCGTGTGATGGTAGATAGACTGTACGCGGCGCTCAATAAGGAGACAGCACATACTTGGTTGTGATTGATGCCGGAACGAGACAATTTAAGAACAAACCGCCCCCGGTTAGCAGGATCGCCTCGCCCGGCAGGAAAACATGCTAGCATCAACAAGAACCTCCTGTTAATGCCAATTCCCGACTCATTACCACCAATCTATTTTCACCACTGCGGAGTAAGGGGCGCTATGCCCGGCTATGCAGGACAAGTTTTTTCTCCTGTGCGCTTTTCGTTCTTCATATCAGCTTCCGGTTAATCGTTTCCCAGCACAACCCGTCCTGCAAGGGTAAATGGCACGCATTCTGCGCCCTTGCAAGACAGAACGCTGCCGGGAAAGCGAACCGTCAGGCGATACGAAGACGAAAATCACACACTGACGGAGAGAAAACCATGACGATTTCCCTGCATACCCAGACTAGCGCCCCTAACACCGCAGCGGCAACCAGCGTATCCCCGCTGGACCCGTCAGGCTCCTCAAAAACGAAATTTTCTAAAACCAGAGCCGACATTTATCAGACCGTTACCGACAACATCATTGCAGCACTTGAAGGCGGTGTAAAACCGTGGTCCTGTCCGTGGCAGCGTGTAGATGGCATGTCTGCTCTGCCTTCCAGTTACGCCACTGGTGCGGCTTATAGTGGCATGAATATCATGTTGCTGTGGTGCAGCGCATCTAAACAGGGTTTCAGCGATTCCCGCTGGATGACTTACAAACAGGCACAGGCAGCAGGTGGACAGGTTTGCAAGGGTGAGCATGGCACAACAGCCATTTTCTACACTACGCTGGAGAAGGAAAACGCCGCCGGAGACGTTGAACAAATCCCGATGCTGAAAACTTTCACCGTGTTTAACGTTCAGCAAATCGACGGTTTGCCCCTGACAACGGAAACCGTCAGCCCGGAAGCAACCTTTAGCCCGTTGCCGCAGGCTGAGAACCTGTTACGGAAGAGTGGCGCAAACATCATCGAGAAAGGACAAAACGCCTTTTTCAGCCCATCAACTGATGAAGTCTGGTTACCGGAGCGCCATCTGTTTTCGGATGCAGCTAACTTCTACGCTACCGGTCTGCATGAGCTGGTTCACTGGAGCGGGGGTAAAAAACGCCTGAACCGTGAAATGAAAGGGAAGTTTGGCAGTGCGGATTATGCAGAGGAAGAACTGGTGGCAGAGCTGGGAAGTGCCTTTCTGATGGCGGATCTTGGGATTGAGGGAGAGGTACAACATGAAAGCTATATTGCTTCCTGGCTGAAAGCGCTGAAAAACGACAAGCGTTACATTTTCAAAGCGGCCAGCGCAGCCTCTAAAGCACATCGTTACCTGATGGATAAACTCTGAGACCGGAATCAGACAACCGCAAGGGAATGCGGTTACATGGTTTTTAACCGGCAACGCTGCAAGGCGCAGACTGAGGCGGAACGCAGCACAGCGAGTACCGAACAGTCTGCGCCTCGCAGTGGAATAAAAAATTTCCGGCCTGGTGGTATCGCCGCCAGGCCGGTGAGGCCATCGTGATAGCCTGAGTATAAGCTTACATATAGCTGACTAATGACAGGTGTTTCAGTTCATCAAAGGTATAAATGCGAAATACCCGACGGTGGCGTTCTTCCAGCGGGACGTGCTGATGGTTAATGATGACATGCCTGATGCTGTCAAACAGCAGTGCAAGCGCACGTTTTTTTTGTGGGTCTGGCACAACAAAAAAAACATAAATCCACTTTTTGTGAGTACGGGCCAGCAGGTGGCTGGCAATTATCGACTGGTAGCGGGCTCGGGTTTTCAGGCGACGCTCGGTTTCAATGGCAATAACGTTACCGTCGGGCAGCGTCAGTAATCCGTCCGGGCGATGTTTCACCTGATACTGGATGAGAAAGGTGGACCGGTCGCCGTTAATCCATCCCGAAGCACCTTTTTTCTCCAGAATAAGCCTGGCAGCCTGATTATCAAGATGATGCTCCAGCGTCCAGCCGGTGATTTTTGATGGTTCAAACCGCGCAGGAAAGATTTTATCATCCGGGGTTAACACCACCGCCAGCCCGTCGCTGGTGATCCCCCATAATGAAATCTTCATTGTTCGTGATTCAAGCACATGCTTCTGTATTAACCCCATTCGCTCTGTTTTTGCCAGCAGCGAATAAAGCGACTTATGATCCCGGAAACCAAATAACTGCATCAGCGTTTTAAAATCACTGTAGGTTTCTTCTTTCAGGAAGTTCAGCAGTTGTTTAATTTTTTCGTTGTTACGCGTCTGGCGCTCGTGATATGACGAAATCAGCATAACCGCTCCTTAAAAATCCAGTGGGGAGAAGTGTTCTTCATCATCAGATTGGGGCTTTGCCGGTTTTACTTCGTTTTTGTCGAAGAAAAGATCCGGGTGCGCTGTCAATACATTCGGTATGGATGGTTTATCATCTTCGCTAAAATCCAGTGCGATTTTCACCGGAGCCGCCGCCGCGGCAATATCAGGGGAAACCGAGAAGATTTTTAGCTGACGCTTTCTGACCTTTATCGGTGAAATCAAGGAGGCAGAAGGTAGTGTTTTTGTCGTAAAGATAAAGCTGACAAAATCGGGCAGGTTCAGGATCATATTGCTGTCAATAAAGAAACGTTCGGCCTGGCGGATTGTACGCTCACTGTCGATGGTCTCCGTCAGCATATTATCCGTCTTAGCCTTACGGAGTTCGTCATCCACCAGAATAGTGCCTGACATTCTTGCGACCCATTCCGCCGTATCCGGGTCCATAACCCGGTAAACCAGTTTGAATTTGGCATTTTCAACGACCGCACCGACAACGGCATCGCCTTTCAAATCTGCCGGGCAGTCTTTTAAATCGGCAATGGACTGGTGATCCATAATAATATGTACGCCTTTATCCCGCGCCGCACCTAATCCCTCCAGTGCTGGCCTGGATAAATGGTATTTCAGTTCCGAAAGATAAATAGCGATGGGGCGCGGTACGTCTGTTACACGGTCGCGCCTTTCTGCTAACTGGTACAGGCGAACCAGTAACATGCGCTGGGCTGTAATAATTTTGCTGTTTCGAATGGAGCCGATAACATAACAACAGCCGCCTTCATCAAACATTTGTTTAAGTGAAAAGCCTTCTGGTGAGTTAATGGCATTGAGTAATGCCAGTTCCTCAATCTTCCCAAAGAACGCTTTGATTTTTTCGGCAATACCCTGAACGTAATCACCGTTATAAATATCACGGAGAGTTGCCGATGGGTTATCACTGACAAATTGCGCGGCCATACGGGCGGCTTTTCGGTCATCAATACGATAGAAGTCCGACTCCTGTCCTTTTTCCGCCAGGCTGAACCCTGCAACAAACAGTTCTTCCAGTTCATCGGGCGTGATATCTTCAATCAGATTTAACTGGTATTGCTGTTTTCGCAGGTCAATTAAGGCAAAGGGTTTGCCTGCATCCTCGCAGGCTTTGCGGTAAAGATGCGGTGCCCATTCATCATCCTTGGGGTCCATAACAAAGACACCTTCACCGGCCAGAATGCTTTGATATAGCAATATGCCGGCGGCAACGCCTTTACCGGCTCCGGTGGTACCGATAATATCCGCGTGCTGTTTCTGCCAGTCTTTTAACGGGAGATACATTGGTTCGTTCTCCCCGTCCATGCCAGTAAAGATGCCTTTATTCAGGTCGATATAATCCAGCGGATCATAGTGCAGTGTTTCCGGCAACAAGGACTTTACGGTGCGGACATCGGTGCGCAATTCCCGTTCAAGGGTTGTCTTTTTAACAAGGCGTTTCTTTATTCTGTCCAGTTCCGGCGTGAATACCCGGCGAAGCATAATATGAAAAATAACCCCGGTTACAGTGAAAGCAATCCGTACTGACCAGGCCAGTACCGTATTATCTCTTGTGAGTCTGATTTTATACAGCCATTGAAAGGATCCGATAACTATTGGGGCCATTGTGCCAGAGAGAAAACACAACAGGGAAAAAGCGATAATCAACCTTTTCCATAAAGGCGCTTTCTGCCGTTCATCGCTTTTCATTGATGCAAAAAACGGCATCGTCAGCCCCGCTAATAACGCCAGCATCAATTGTTGCTGTTGCACAAAAGCGAGCAGCGCCAGCATCCCGTTCACTATCGGCGACAGTGAAGCGGCAAGCTTATTTAAAATCATCGTGCCTCCTTCGTCAGCGATTCGCCCCATGACATCGCCCCATCAATTCGCCCCATGGTGTCGGGCGAAAAGGCGGGGCGAGCGTATGGGGTAAAGAAGGTGGCCGCTGTGCGGCCATGTGCAGGAAAGCATGCTTCCCTGCACGAAACGGCGTGCGCCAGTACATGCGGGCTGGACGCCCTTATTGCCTGTCACATGGGGGTAATGTCGTGGCTGGACGCCGCGTCAAAACCCCCTGGGTCAACGGCGGCACACCGTCGCCCGCTACGCGCGACCAACCCCTTTAAGACGCGCGTTTAGCCTATTTTTTCTTCGCAAGCTCGAAAAAATGGGAACGCTGCTTTAAAGGGGTTGGTCGCGCCTAATCGGCATATTCCCCGCCGGGGCGGGAAATATAGCCTGGCTGCGACGGTGTGCGGGGCAAGCCCCCCACAAAAACCGGCACGTGGGCGTGCCTTATTGCTCGCTGGGGCGGCAAAATTTTTGCGGCTCCCCCCGGCCCGCTTCAATTCGCTGGGGCGAATGTTCGCGGGTGGACGTGGATCCTGAAAATTAGCAATTTCTCCGAAATTGAATTTTCTGTCCACGTTCCACTTCATTATTTTTCGTCTTAACAATTTCTTCGAAATTGAAGCCAAAAATAATGAAGCCTTAAAAACCCGCCGCCTGTCAGCCTGTGTGTTGCACAATACATTTTTGTTCTGTGTGATTACATCTGTTCGCGGTATATTTCAGCCCTGCACTCCCTTTCAGCTTCCAGTGCTTCACTGTAGGACGCATCATCAATTTTCGTGCCTTTGCTTTCGGCATAGCGTCGTAATTTATTTGCGTCAGCTTCATTAAGTTCTGAAAGATGATCGCGCAAAAGACCGATAAGCCTGCTTTCGTATATCTCATAATACAGCCCACAACCACTGTGGGCTTCTTTAGATAACGTGTCATATATCAGGGCTACCGATATCCTGTCCTGATTACGAGAATGTATATTTCGGATAAATAAGTCTTCTTTTTGCATGTTGCACCTTTTACAGTAAACAGGGGGTGTTATGCGGATTATTACTATCCTCTGACCTTGCCGAACTTAGATAGTATTTTATTTACTGCCTCCGGGTCTGCGCTGGGACATTCACCAAGAAATGCTTTTCTCGCATTCAACGTATGGTTAGGTAAGAAACCATGTTTATTCTTTTTGACTATATTAAAGAAAGCCTTTTCTGCTGAGCGGCATTCACTTCCACCACTATTACCCGTTGCTTTTCCGTACATGCAAAGAACAACTTCGCACGGGTCAGCTGCAAAGGAATAAATTGGGGTTCCTGCGGCCATACATAATACAGCCGCCGCGATAACGGTTTTATTCATGGTGAGTTCTTATTAGGTTGTGTTGCTTAAATTGATTAGCGAGAGAAATAAATAGTGGTTTCTCTGCACGTCAGACAATTAAAGACAGGCTGGTATTCAATAACACCTTTTGCTCCATTCTGCCGAAGCCAGTTTTTGGCATTAAAGAAATCAGTGCCGGATTGTGCAGTGACGACAATTCGTGTTGAGTGGGCGACTGCGTAAAATACGGCTGGAGTCCATATTGTATTGTAGAAACTTTGTGCGCTGATTGATGATGTCCATTTACTGTTAACTGTCGGGGAAGGGACTATAACGTTATTGTCGCTCCATTGCGGTAAACTGGTATTTAATGGGGCGGCGGCTTTATCCCACTCTACAGGAACGGGAGGCGGTGGCGATGAACATCCGGTAACTATTGCTGCCAACATGATTACTTTAATTTGTTTTATCATGCATTCATTTCCTCAAAATACTGGTTTCGATGAATTGGACGGAAATAAATGTCATTCATACGGCGGACATTTCCGTCTAAATCAATGCTCACAATCACGTCCAGGCTATCCAGAACCTTACGTAACATAAATGTATAGGGGAGCTGGGCGCACTGTGGATTTTCATAGCAACGGGTAATAAACCCATCTATAGCTTCTTTCGCTGATCCTGCATGAATGGAGGTCATACTTCCTTCATGGCCGGAACCTGTTATTTTAAGGAAGTCCCAGGCTTCCGCACCGCGAACCTCTGTTAATAAAATGCGGTCAGGGTTCATACGGTAATTCCAGCGTAAAAGGCTCGCCGGGGTAACGATAGAACCTTTTTCATCTGATGATTCTGACGGATAAAAAAGATGGACGTAGTTTTTATGGATAAAGAACGTGATTTCCGGGTTGTCCTCAATTGTTGATATCCGAAGATGTACCGGAATATAACCTATCAACATTTTCATATAGGTAGTTTTCCCTGTACTGGTTTCCCCGGCGACCGCGAGAGTTTTACCGTACTCGACGCATTTCTCCATAAACAAAGGAATGTTTTTTGTATTGTACAATGCAATTAATTCCTCGTCGTGCGTCTCCGTTTTTTCCTCGCCTGTTACCCGGTTATAAAACCCCGCATCGATATATGACTGATGCGGGATTTGTACCTTTGATGGCTTACGGATGGTGATAGACACCGTATCGCGCTCACAGGCCGGAGGAACAATCACCTGGCACCGTTCGCCGGATTCCAGCGTGGCTGACAGCCCCGGCTTAATATCTTCGATATTGTCGCCGTGGTGTTTTGCCAGGCACCGGGCAAAGTTGTAGCAATCCTCATAGTTCAAAGGAACGGCATGTTGCTCCCACACGCCGTTGATTTTTGTGTACAGTTCACCTGGACGGTTGACGGCGATTTCCGTCAGGCCGGGAAGCTCCAGAAAGTCGCCAAAGAAACGTTGTTTATAGCGGTCGAGGGAAATATTCTTAGCGGTCATTTTTCAACCTCAGTGTATAGATGTTGGAAAAATCAATATCCTCGCCTGTGATCAGATTGATGATCTCGCCCTGATTCTTATGGAGCGTTGGGGGAATATTGATGCTGTTTTCCAGAGTGGTACGAGCCATATCTGCCATAGCCTGGCGACTGTTTTCCGTATAGTCCGTATTGCGGTCTTTTTTACCTGCGCTGTTGGATGCCCATGCGGCAATATCGGGGATCATGCCAACCATTAATGCGCCGCCGAATCGCTCCCAGAAGTGCGAATCTATCCACCCATCAACGCCAGCCTCGCCCAGCTCGCCAGCCGCGCTGGTATCAACCAACGGGATATCGAGATAAGGTGGCTGGCGGGTGCGTAGCTTCGTCGCAATGATGAATGCCCGCCCTTGCCCGTGCCTCATACCTTCTTCCGCTATGGCGCGGTAAAGTAATGATGCGGTAGTGCCTTTCTCTATCAGCTTCGTGTTGCCGCTGGCGCTCCAGATGTCAGTAGTGACCGTACAGCGAAGTTTCCCCGCCCGGTCAGATACAAAGCGGCGATCCAGTGAGCAGGGGATCGAGGTATTTTCCGGGATGTACAGGTCAGGGTTATAGGGTATGCGCCGTACTGGTGCGGGGCTTTGTCCCTGCGACGGTGCGGTGGTATTTTGCGGCTGGCCGGGAGGTGTGGCCGCGCTGCTGTCCTGTTGTCCGGTGGTTGTTGCCGATGTCAGCGTCATTTCCTGCTGCCGGGATTTTACCTGGTTCTGTGTGGTGGCCGAACCATCACGGCGAATAAGGAAGCTGGCTTTGTTGAGTTCTGGCGGGGCGGCCGGAGCCGCCTGCCCTGTTCCCCCCGCGCTGCTCTGGCCGTTATCCTGTTGCTCTGGCTCTTCTTCGGCTGTATCGATGGACATACCGAGATCGTTACGCTGCCGGTAATCGGTTTTGTTCGTCTGCGGGGCTGTGTCCTGTTTCTTTTCTTCCGTAGGCTGCCACAGGATATTGCGATAAACCCAGTTACCACCCCATGCCAGGAAGATAAGCGCGACCGCGACAATGGCAAGAAAGGCGGTTGCTTTGCCCCGTTTGCGCTTTTTCAGCTTGTTAACGGCGGGTTGTACCGGGTCTTTCTCTTCGTCGTCCTGCGCGTTGAGAAGCTCTGCCTCCCTTTTTACGCGGGCTTCCCGCTCAAGCGTGGCAATATCATCCTCAGCGTGTGCCGGGGATGCCTGCGCTTCATCCGGCACAGGGACTTTGTTTTCGTCGTTCATCTGCATGTTTCCTTTTATAAAAATATAAAACTATTTTTATAGATTAATTGGATTCCGGTTTTTCCACTCTTTCCACCTGCCGGGATACGGTGGAACCATCGGCGGCGTGTACCTTGCCAAATCCGCTATTTTCCAGACCTACAACGGCATTACCGGAACGCAGTACCAGGCGTGGCGTCACCTCCTGAATCACCAGTACGGTGAAGTCGCCTTTCTTCTGGATACTGCTGTTAACCGCATGCTCTTTGCCGTTCAGCTCTTTGGTGACAGAAGGAATGGACTTAGACGGGGAGAAGCCCACGAACGTAAAGCGGCCATCGTCATAAGCAAAGTCGGGAACTATGTTGAAACTGCCTTTGCCCGGATATTTGGTGTAACTCCAGTTGCGGGGCGTCTGCGCCGAGTTCAGCGCTTTCTGGACGCTGGCCTGTTGCTGTTTCTGCTCCCACTCGCGCTGTCTGGCCGTCGCCTCCCGGCTCGCTTTGTCCCGTTCTTCGCCCGGATAGCGATAGCTCACCTGAAAAGCGGGTTGCTGTGCCGATTTATCATCGATGACGTTCAGCTCGACGTTGTACAGGCGCTTACTGGTGACAACCAGCATATTGGTATGCCAGTCCCGGCTGTTCGGGGGGATCACGACCTGCGTTGTGTTGCCATCTTCTCCGGGCGCTCCCTGCGTGAGCGCAACCGGGCGAACGTTTACCCGGTTTGCATCCGGCGTGGCTTCCCACGCCTCATCAAAGCCGGGTTTGGCGCTTATGACCGTCTCATCGTTATCAAATACCAGCGTTGTCATAAAGCCGGGTTTGGTGTTAACGACGGTGACGTTCTGAGGGTTATAGATAACCTGCTGAACACGGGAGTCATAGCGGCTTGCCTGTGGTATGGCCGCACCCCATGCCGCGCCGCACATCATCAGTGCCAGTGCGGTAAACGTTAACTTTTTCATCATTCACCTCCCCGGATTTCGCGGTCGGTCTGCCAACTGGTGACGGTAAAGCCGAAGTAGTTGATCTCGCGTTCCGCATCGCTCATGTCCTTGTCAGGGTCTGAATGGAATGTGAACCGGGCATCCCAATACTCGTTGCGGGTGCTGTTATCAGCCAGACGGCGGATAATCTTCTTGTAGCGAACAGTGGCGACTTTATCGGGGGCTGTTCCATCGGTGATCTGGTTGGACAGGATCTCCACTTTCACGGTGTGCGCACCGTTCTTATAAACCTTGTCCGGGGCGTTTTTTCCGGCGTAAAGCGCCAGATAGTCATCGTTTACCTGGGGAGCGTTGTAGACCTGTACCGTCTCGTAGTCGTCCTGCAAAGAGGGATAGACATACCGCTCACGTACTTTGACGTAGTTTGCGGCCATCGCCTTTTGATAGGCTTCTGTTGCGGTCAGGCTGGTTTTCGATGTCCGGGTAACATGTTCCACCCGTCCTGTGTGGTTATCCACGGTATACAGATCAACGTCTGTCTGTTTTAGTGGCAACATCACGACCACGGCGACGAGCGCCAGTACCGCAATCAGCAGACCCACACCGCCAACAACAAAACCGGCTTTCGTGGCGCGTTTATCCCGGTCAATCATTTGCTGCTCAAAGGTGCGGGATTCAGCAATTAATTTCTGTTCATTCATGACTGTTTAACTCCGCCATAATTTGAGATGTGTTTACGGGTTCTCCCTTACCGCTAAATGCAGATGGAAGCGTGTTCTGGGCGCAGCCAGAAAGCGCGCATAGCAAAGCCAGCGCAATCAAGCGTTTCATCAAATATTTCCTCAATTGAATTGAAAATATGAAAATATAATTATATTTTCATAAGTTGGCACTTTGGGGGGATGGACTGGAGACGTCTTAGCTATTGAACTTCTTAACTGCGGATTCTCTCGACTGTGCCAGCCTCCGCGCTTCGTTCCGGGCTATCATCTGCTCAATCGCGTATTTACGCGCTTTAGAAGCGTTATAGCCTAACTCACCTCCAGGCTTGCCGGGCTTACCTGCATTCGCATCCTTCCAGCCCTGAATGTTGTCCTGGGTGGAACGTTTGGTTTCTTTAATTGCACCTCCGGCTAGCTTCCCGGCACCAAAAGCAGCAGCACCGATACCTACAGCGGCCAGCCCCTGCATGGATACGGTAGCACTCGCCCCGGCCAGTGCTGCGGCCAGTTTTGCGGAGAGATAAACCAATATTGCCGCACAGATACCCGCAAGACAGACTTGTGCTCCTAATTCAACAATTGTTGAACTGTCCGCGACCTTCGTTGCCTTGGTAAGGACTAGGTTTAAATAATTCACTACAATTCTTAAAGAAAGAGCTGAAAGCATAATGGTTAATATGGCTGCAAATATATTTTGTAGCCAGTTATTGAACATGGTGCGGAGAAAACCATACATAAGGCAAAAAATAAATATAGGTGCTGTAATACTCAGTAATAAGATCATGACTTCCGCTATCATGGAAACAAACGCGGTGATAATCATTAAGACGAATATCCCAAGCCAGACATAAAATTGAGCAGTCATTCCCTCATCTTTTATATAAGTGGAATCATCCATGTCGTGTAATGTTTTACCTAACACCTTTGCTTTATTCCATAAGGTGTCTAATAGCTGCCATATATTATCACTGCCAGAAAAACCCTCCTTTATTCCGTTTATGGCATCAATAACGCCATCGAGGTAGCCACCTAAATTAGCTACAAAGGACAGGATGATCGCCATCCTCATGATGTCCCACATCGTGTCTTCCATCGGCGTAGAGAGCTTACCAGCCAGAGTCTGGTATCCACGCCACATGATGTAGATGGTAGCTGACGCTGCTGCCAGCCCCATCATCATAGAAGAGTACGACATCATTAATCCTTTTGTGGCGTCCGTTATTCCTCCTATTAGGTATTTCTCAACCCCAACAAAAAGACCGCCACTCATATATTACTCCTCTAAATTATTTAAGTCTGGAGTTGGTGCGTTTAGCTGCTTTATTTGATAGTGGGCTTCATTTGCATTCTTGCAGTTTTCAGTAGCATCACCACTCTTTTGGCACTTTTCATAAACGAGTTTTAATTCATCAGGGTGTTCCTTATACCATTTTGTTGTTTTAGCTTCCTCCTTGCATCCAATAACAGAAAAACACAGGGTGAGCGTCGAAATTAAAATAATTTTTTTTGATAACATAAAAACCTCATAAATTATTAAGGTCAGCAGTTGGCGCGTTTAACTGCTGTTGGTTCCACTGTTTAACGCGCTCCGCCTCAAGCACTTTTTCGCGTTTATCTGCTGCTTTCACACTCATTTCCCACTGAGTGGTAAGCGTGTTCAGCATGACAGATTTTAGCTGAATACTGTTTGCAAGGTCTTGAGATTCTTTCGAATCTTTGGCTAGCGCAACTCTGTTGGAGAGGCTGTTGATTTCTCCCAGGGCCTGGCTTACCTGATTCTGGATCTCGTCGGTCTGCTCAAGCTGGATAGCTTTATTGATGACCTGTTGTTTGCACACGTTGGCATAACTCTCCGAGCGTTCGGCTTTGCAGGTATCAAAAATTTTATATTTTTCGTACAGCGCATCGAACTGCCCGGAGGAGCCGCCGGAGAGAAGCAAATCATTCAGAGCCTGTCCCGGCTTGCGTAGTTTTTCGAGATCGGCTTTCAGGCTTTTGGCTTGGTCAACAAAGCTGGCGATATCTCGAACACCTGTGGCTGTTGCCAGTTGGTCTTTATAAGCTCGTATCTGGTCTTTGTAGTGTTGTGCGGTCTCCATCCATTGCTTCGCTTCTTTCTGCCACTGGCGGACATTTTCCAGTTTGGCCGTGGCATCAAATACTAATATACCTCCCGCTTGTGCCAGAGGGCTTGCAAGCGAACATGCGAAAATTAGCGCGTAAAAGTGAGTTTTCATCCTATATCTCCTTTGGAATCAGAGTGCTTTAGCCAGGTAGGTATCGAGCCATTCATGAGGCTGCATTCCTTCCCGGTAAATCGATTCGAATATTTCGAGGTTGGGGGCATCGCCGCTCATGACTTTGGTATATCTGCCGATACCCGACAGGTCTAGCGTGACACGAGCGGCAAAACGTTTGGTATCGCCGCGCTTGAACTGATTTTTCACCACAACATACTGGCGGGCTTGCGGGTCAAGCCCTTTCACCACGTCGAACACTTCCGGTTCAAACTTCATGCCGTCAACATAATGTGCGCGGTCGGCGTTGGGGTTCGCCGCCAGAATCTGTGTCCCGCACTGCTCAATCACTGCCGGGGCGATATCATCTTTGATGATCTCAGCCGGGGATTGAGTGCCGACGACCAGTATCCCGTTCAGCTTACGGATGGTTTTCAGCTTGTTATAAGCAAAGTCCTTAAACACCGGGTCGCGTAACCACTTCCAGAATTCATCCATGAAAATGACCAGGCGTCGCCCGTCAAGCAGGCTGGTAATGCGGTACAGCAGATAAAACGAGATTGGCGCACATACGCTTGCATCGTCCAGGAACTCCGTTCCGTCGATGCCGAAGTTATCGCAGTTGCTGATATCGAACGTGTCAGACTCGTTATCAAACACCCAGCCGAACTCACCGCCCTGCGCCCACTGTGACAACCGAATGCTAAGGCCGTTTTCCTGGGCTTCTTTCGTAGCCGGCTCAGGCAAATTCTCCAGCATTCGGGTAATGCCGTAGACGCGATATTGTGGCTCGTCATTCATCACAGCATTAACCGCATCACTCAGACGGCGTTCATCGCGTGGGGAGATCGTCGAGCCGTTGCGGGTACAAAGGATTTTCATCAGTTGCTTGATGAAATTGATATTGCGTTTGGTTGCTGGCAACGAGAACGGGTTCCACCCTGTAGACTCACCACTGATAACCCGATAGTAACGGCCACCCAGCGCCCGGATGTTCATCTCTGCGCCCCGGTCTTTATCGAGGTAAACGGTTGTCAGCCGTTTGGTTTTGGCATCCGGGGAGAAGCTATCTTCACGCCCGTATTTCTGCTGCATGATCTCAAAGAACGTCATCAACATGGTTTTACCCGAACCGTTCGTACCGAGGATGCAGGTACTGGCCGGGTTCTTTTCGTTGAATTCGTCCTTATCTGCCAGTGTGTTATGCAGGTTGATATAGTAGCCATCTCCTGACGGGGTGCGCAGTAAAGCCATAGCATCCCCCCAGGGGGCTTTATCGCGCTTGCCCGGATAGAAATTATGGAGTGCGGCCAGCTCCACAAAGTTTTGGCTACTTAGCTCCCCTTTACGTGGCCGCAGGTTGTAGTTGCCTGGCAGTTGCGCCATATACGCCGCTGAAAGCGATATTTCTGCCGGAACAGGCGTTATCCCGATGTTGTTCAGCGCATTACTGATTTCGTTAGTATCAGCCACTAGGTTTTCCAGCGACGGGGAATACACCATGATGGAAAAATGGTGCTTTCCGTAAGCGATTTTCCCCGATGTCAGCAGGTCAAGCGCCACATCCAGATCCAGCCGCTGGGAAACAGCATCGTCATCGGCACTCATCAAAAGGCGACGGGTACGCTTAATGGCTTTCTTCGCTTCCTCGCGTGACATGCAGGTATAGGACTGCGTGATCACGTAATCGCAGGGGGCATAAAGAAGGGAGTCCATCATCCCCGTGGCGGTTTCTTCGGAGAACTCTTTAACCTCCAGCCCCCGGAAATATTGCGTACCGTTGGCGTGGTTTATCTGCCCGGATTCAGCCGAAAAGAACAACGCCGCCGCTCCCATCACGTCATAGGCCGGGGTGCGGGTGACGCGCACCTTTCGCCACTGGTGCGTTAACAGATATTCATAGAAAGCCAGTTGCGACGAAAACACCGCGCTTCCTTCGGTAAACGTACCGAGAGGCCGCGCACCATAGCGCGACAGCGCGGTATCGAGCGTGCTTTTTATTTCCAGCATTTCCAGCAAAGCACCGTCCAGTTCCTTTAGTTTCTGGCTGTCTTTCATCCGTTTGCGTTCTGCTTTTTCAAGGCTGACAAACGGGCGATAGCAGACTGTCAGGAACAGGCGGTTACGCCGGAACTCCCCGACAGAAGCGTAGTAAAGACGGCTAACTTCATCGGCATACGGGTTGCCGGAATCTTTATGAAGATTGTCGGTAAACGTATTGCGGTCGTTATGGATATAGAAAGTGACGGGCATACCTTCGAATGAGTGGATTAGCCCGTGTAACTGGTTCGTCCCGAACTGGAGTGATTCGTCAGACTCGCAGTCGAACGGCGTTCCCATCAATTCCCAGGTGCAGTACAGATCGCTTTTAGGTGAGCGAACCACATGCTGATGAATGTGCGATGAGTACGGAATATACTTCTTGATGGTGGCACACTGATTTAGTTTCATGGCGTCGAGAAACTCCTTGATATCAACAGCCTCATGCTCAACGGGCATAAGTGTTGTTGCGCCAAATAAACGGTTTGCTACCGGTTTTCCCTTCACTCTCAGCCAAACGGCAATCAGATTGAACCGCATTGGTTCATTTCTGGTGAGGGATTTCATCACCAGAAATTCGACGGGAAGTAAGAACAGGAGTGCGACGGAAGTCCAGACAGCAACGATGATGGTTACACCCGTGACAGCCAGCAGGGGCACCATAGGCACCCCCCACAGCGCCGCCGGGCGTTTCATTGCCTTGAGCAGCTTTGCCATATGTTCAGCCTCTTAGCTCATCAGCAGAGCGCCGATTTCACTGCCTCCGCCAATTAAAATGCCGCCAATGATGATGTAGCCGCACTGCGACAGGCTCTCGCCTTTCCACAGGGTCTTATAGCCAATCCAGATCACGGCCACGGTGATCGTGATTGCCGCCAGACCATGCAGCCCGGTTGACACTTTTTGCATGACAGTATTTGCCCGCTGAAATCCGTCGGCCAGTGCCGGGGTTGCAGAAAAAGTCGTCAGCGTACAGGCCGAAACGGGGGGGACCACAGCTTTTAGCTTGCGGAAAAGTATCATTATTCCTCCTCCTCACGGGGTGACAGGGAGAAACTCCGGCGCACTGACGGCGCGGAGAACGGTGCGATGAAGATTTTTTCTTGGCGGAGTTTCGCAGGGACGCCACGGACGACGACTCCGGGCCAGATCTCGTGGTGACGGGATGAGTCACTGGCAGGGGCGGTTTTCAGGGGAACGGCAACTGATGATTTGTCCTCACGGGTTCCGGGGACCGCATAGCGGGATGATCTCGGCGGATAACCGATTCGCTGGATATAGCTCGTTCCGGAAAACGCCGTTTCAGGTTGTTGCCCGGTACTGAAATTGCCGGAATAATAACAACTCAGCGCCCTTTTCAGCGTGCCGCCGCGCCGGTAGCAGTCTCTGAGAATGTGTTCGAAGACGGACAGATTGGTACAGGGATCAAGTAGCTCTGTGGCGGACACACCATAATGGCGGAAATTGGTGCTGGTGATTTGCATCAGCCCGACAGAGTAACGGCGATCCTGTGCTGTCAGGCGACGGAGAATATGCTCTGCATTTCCCCGGCTGGCTGGCAGGTGAGAAATAATGTGTTGATCGCCGAAAGAGGGGCCGGCCTTCGGGACAATCTCAGCGATGGCATAAGGGTTAAAACCGGATTCCACCCGTGCCACGTCGAATGCCGTGGACGGATGAATGCTGGCGGCGCACTGCATGGCTATCGCCAGAAAGGCTGTGGTGGAAAGCATGGTGACCTCAGTAAACAAGTGACATGCAGGGTCTGCTGATACTGCATGCTGTGGGAACAGAATTAAGGGTGGTTACGACACGGTTTCGATGGGGCCCGTATTCTGTGGTGGATTATTTTCCTCCCGGGGCTCAAGCAGGACCAGTTTGCCGGAAACGGCAATACCGGGCGTCAGGACAATATTCAGACCGGATTTACCGTGGTGGGGAAAGGCGACTCCGACCTTTGTCCACCAGGTATTTTTCTCACCCTGAGAGTCCGGATGACTTTCCTAGGCAACATACGCGTAATAAACAGGCTTTCTCATAGTGTCCTCGTTTAATTAAAATTGTTGAAGATGATTTCTTCGATCACATTCCGATCCTGCATTCCGGTTTTAACGGGTCAGCGAGAACATTCAGCGGCACCCTGAATTATGGTTGTGTGACAGCCCGCTCCATATTGTTAAAGAGCATGGTCAGGATGCAGGAGGGGGAATGAAATTTTAACGGGAAAATAAATACCGGAAGGAATGATAAAAAAGTATGTGAAATTAACGTATTACTGGCACGGTGTGTGTGTGCATGAATGATGACGGGCGGGCTGATAATAATATTTGTTGATTATTATCAGGTTAAATTAAACATCCGGAGGAAGACTTTCTTTATATGTCAGATGGGGTTGTATGCTGTCTCTGTGGCTGAATTTGGTAACGACAATAATGTGTAAGGCGTGAAAGACAGGAATACAGTAGTCCCTTTTGTTGTAAGGGACGGTCTTTAATCTGGTTAAACGTTTCCCGGCCACTTAGGCCGATACTTACCGGGCCGGGTGGTGAAATTCGTTTTCATGCCGCAGTGGTATCCGTCTGTACCTGTTGCATAAAAAACACAGAGTTATCTGACATATTTCCAGACATTACCGGGAACCTTATCAAAGTACTGGTTCATTACAATCTCTGCGCGGCGATAATCTGCTGCGGCATAAAGCATTTCAAGCTCATTCCCTGTGAGATTTTCTTCCATATGCCCGACAACCTTTTCCAGCAGGCTGCCGTCATTTATTTATCGCAGTTTTCTGACGAATTCCATCTTGTTTGCCGGTTTGTTCATGTCTGACCTCTGGTGTACTGACTGTAAAAAAGGATTGCCACAGCAGGAGATGTGAGCAGGTTATTCATCCATGACATGGAGGCACGGGAACCTGAAAACAAGCCGGCTGGTGCATATTAAAATGTGCGGAGCTATTCTCCTCCGCACATACAGATTTAACGTCTGCGTTTCTCCAGTATCGACTGACAGTCAGTACAGGTTGTTACACCCGGCAGCGTCTGACGGCGTTTTTCCGGAATAGCCTTGCCGCAAAATCGACAGTGCTGCAGGGAAGGTGTCGGTGTGGGTCTTAACCGGCTTTGTTCAATCAGTGCTTCTAGGCACCGTTCATTAAACGCCTGATCGCGATCGATTTCATCTGGCACGTTGTATTCTCCTTACCATGTTCTTTCTTTCGCAATGCGTGATGCAGTTCCAGACAACGGTCAGCGAGGGGGCAGTACACGATAAAAGGTTTTCTGTAACCTGCATCATGGCGTCCAGCGCCTCCGGGGAATCAATGTTTTCGACCCGATATTTTTGCCACTGATGCCAGATTGCAGCATCGGTTTCTTCATCCGGAATGGGTGTTCTCCCGTTTGGAACGGAGACACCGAGTAACCGGCGGCGTGCACAGGTTTCTCTGGAGCCAACCCCGAAATAACGGTTCATCAGTGCGATTGAGCCCCCCAGCCTGACAGCTCTGTTCAGTTGTTCCTGACGCCTGTTTTCCTCGTGGGATGATGCCAGTAATTTTTGCAGGACATCATGGCGGATAGTAATATCGACAAGCGGTAAAGGTGCCTGACTGAGGGTGATAAGATCGTTTATTGATAAGCAACCGAGCAAATTCATTTCATCGTAAGTGAATCCCATAGTTTCGCAGTGATGAATATTTCCTTCCCGTAGCGCCTGAAGAGCAACGGTTAATATAATATGATTCAGGGATGGAAGCATGAAATTGACTCCTTAACTGAATAAGTGCTCAGTAATTCAGCTGAATATTCAGTGAATGGTATAGTGTCATATAGCACAATACCGGGCAGGTCTGAAATATACATGCAGGTGCTTTTTTTATACCTGCAGGATCGAAGTTTATGAGTGCCGGGATATTAATGTTCATCATCTTCTCCTCATTGCGTCTTTATCGGTCAGATAACTTTTTGTTGATCCACTCGTCAATCTCAGACTCGAGCCAGGCAACACTAGCAGGGCCTATTTTTATTGAACGGGGAAATGCACCCTCTTTCATATAAAGGTATATCTGTGAACGCTTCAGCCCTGTTTTTTGCTCAACCTGTCTGAGGCGTAGTAACTGATAAGATGTCATATATCCTCCTGTGACTGAAATAAACGGTGGTCGGAGAATAAAAAAACACAGTGGAAGCCTGAGAGAAAGCTGGTGAGCCCTAAATAAGGGATGCAAAACCCTTATTTAGGGTTGTCGGCCATTACAAATGGGGATGGTATTAGCCGGATAAGGATGTCGAAGATGGCGAACCACGCTTCAGCGCATTTTTCAGTGTTTCAGCGTCCAGTTTTTCCCCGATGCCATCGTCTGATGCCCATTGTTCAAAAATAGAAAGGAGCTTATAGGGATGATTCAGCAGTGGGCTGATAGTATCATTGTGCTTGCAGGCCAGCCAAAACAGGCGTGATAACGGTGTTGTCATACGGGAAGGTGAAATGGGATGACTCTCCCTTTTTTTGTATAAATTAATTAGTCTTTCGACTTCGGTGTGGCGAATAACAAAACAGGCATCAGGCGGTAATGTATAAAGAGGAAAACACCCATTGTGATTATATTTTATGGTCGTCACTTCTGTTAGTTTTTTTATGACATCTAATGCTGTGTTTTTAGGTAGTCTGGAAATTTGTTTTTCTACGCGTTCTTTCCAACTCATCGTTTCGAAAATTTGAAAAAGCTCCTCTGAAAATCTTACTATAATACCATGGTTAGTTTTTCTTGCCCCCACAATTGGGGAGGGGAATTTAAGTTCACGTGCCAGTATGCGCTGAATCAAAACATATTCATAGCCTATCAGGGGGGTATCTATAATTTGTTGCACAGGACAAACATATCTGGCTTCTGTACAGAGTCTTAAATTTTGACCATAAATAAAACTGTCCCTGTCAAGCATGCATAGTTTATCAAGTAGGTCTCCCTCAAACTGCCTGAATTTTATTTTTCCATTAAAAGTTTGTATCTTCTTAAGTATCACAGGAGACTGGAAATAGACCGAT
>OIEQ01000212.1_pt1 | contig 41906 bp, 36 predicted proteins | sample 1581841 | NCBI WGS metagenome assembly OIEQ01 (sample SAMN03281020, study PRJEB24777) | human gut metagenome | isolation source: fecal sample PR170 from 1 month old male Malay infant, vaginal delivered... | place: Singapore | collected 2005-12-29
GTCTCTTCTGATTTGTTAGCGCAACCAGTAGATCACACTTCATCGTGCTTTTCATTTTTCTGGGGAACCCTCAGCCCCGTGGGAGAGGGCCGGGTGAGGGCATCAGGCTTCAGTGGCCTTTTTTATTCACCCGCCAATGCACGCGGGAACAGAACGTTATTCTCAAGACTGATGTGTTCCATCAGGTCGTCGATCATCTCGTTAATGCCGTTGTACATCGCTTTCCATGTGGTGCAGGCTTCTGGCGGCGGCGTGACGTTATTGGTCGTGTGTTTGATGACTTCCAGCAGCTCACCCGCGTCGTCATGTTCGCTTTCCATCACGCTAATTGGCCCCATCGCCTGGCTGCCCATTCCCTGTTTAATCATCGGGAAGAGGATCTGCTCTTCTTTCATCATATGGCTGGTGAGTTCTTCATGCAGCATGGTCAGGTATTTCGCCAGGCCGCGCGGCACGGAAGGCTTGTCGGCGTGCACACGTTCAACTTTGGTGGCCTGCAGGATCAGCTCCGGCAGTTGTTCGCGGTGGCGATCGTGGTAACGCACGATAATGTGGTCGATGATTTCGGCAAGCGGGGCCGTGCGCCACTCTTTGTCGATGGGTTGCTCTGCCAGCAGAGCCAGCTCCGCTTCAATAACCTCTACATCCAGCTCTTTGCGCGAGGCCGCACGTGCCAGAGTTTGCTTACCGCCGCAGCAGTAATCCATGTCGTATTTACGAAACAGCGCAGAAGCGCGAGGGATGGAGAGCGCCAGCTCGCCGAGTGGTTGGTCGCGGAAGGCCATAGCAGTTACCTCATCATCAAGAATATAAGATGCATATTAAATGCATCTTTAAGGCGGCGCTATAACCCTTTAGAGGCAAGGGTGAAAATGAGATGTAAGTCACAAAAAATTAGCGTGTTTAACTCACTGAATGAATGCAGAAAATAACTTTAGAAACTTTTTTAACGTGGAGAAACAGTAAACAACCCGCCGCGCCTGCCGATATATCCACGTCAGACAAACCTGCATATTACAAAGGCAACGCATGTTTAAACGTATAAAAGTCATTACCCTTTTGATTTCGGTGCTGCTTGTGCTCGGCATCATGCAACTCGTTTCCGCCGGTATCTTTATCAACGCGCTGAATAACGATAAAGACAATTTCACCGTGTCGCAGCTCTCCAGCAAGAACGTGGCGGAGTTTACCGATGCATGGATCAGCCTGAACCAGGCGCGCGTCACCCTGAACCGCGGCATGCTGCGTCTGCAAAGCAGCATGGCCTCGCAGATTAACGGCGGACAGCTCAATGAGCTGGTAAACACGGCGAAAAACCTGCTGGCCAATGCCCAGTCTCATTACGACAAATACTATGCTTTGCCGAATACCCCAGGGCTGGATCCCAACCTGGCAAATCGCCTGGAAGAGCAGTACCGCAATTACTCCGCGACGCTGACTCAAATGAACGTTTTGCTCTCTCAGGGCAATCTGGAAGAGATGTTCAAGCAGAATGCAGAGCAGAAACAGACCGCGATGCAAAACGTTTATCGGGAATGGCGTGAAGCCCAGGCCGTGCTTACGGATAAAGGGATCAAAGATAACGAAAGTGATTACAAGCGTATCCTGTGGATCCTCTCTGCGGTCATGCTGCTGGTGATTATCGTGATTATCTCCAGCTGGATTGCCATGCGCCGCGTGCTGCTGTTGCCGCTGCAGGATGTGATAAGCCATATCCGCGCCATTGCCGCCGGTGATTTAACCCAGCCGATCCATGCAGAAGGTAAAAACGAGATGGCCGTGCTGGCGCAAAACGTCCAGGAGATGCAAACCGCGCTGGCAAACACCGTGGGCGTGGTTCGTGAAGGTGCGGATACCATTTACACCGGTGCGGGGGAAATCTCTGCGGGCAGTAACGATCTCTCTTCCCGTACCGAGCAGCAGGCTGCCTCGCTGGAAGAGACGGCTGCCAGTATGGAGCAGCTGACGGCAACGGTGAAACAAAACGCCGACAATGCCCGTCAGGCTTCCCGTCTGGCGCTTGATGCCTCTTCAACGGCGAAGAAGGGCGGTAACGTTGTAGAAGGCGTGGTACGCACCATGGACGAAATCGCCACCAGTTCCAGCAAAATTGCGCAAATTACCAATGTCATTGACGGCATTGCCTTCCAGACGAACATCCTGGCTCTTAACGCGGCAGTTGAAGCGGCGCGCGCAGGTGAGCAGGGGCGTGGCTTTGCGGTGGTCGCCGGAGAAGTGCGTACGCTCGCTCAGCGCAGCGCCCAGGCGGCGAAAGAGATCAAAGCGCTGATTGATGACTCTGGTGAGCGGGTTAACGCAGGCTCGCAGCTGGTGAACGAAGCCGGGGCCACTATGGCGGAGATTGTTAACGCTGTTACTCGCGTCACCGACATTATGGGTGAAATTGCCTCTGCGTCTGATGAACAGAGCCGCGGTATCGACCAGGTGGGCCAGGCGGTGGCAGAGATGGATCGTGTTACCCAACAGAACGCCTCGCTGGTGGAAGAGTCTGCGGCCGCAGCGGCCGCGCTGGAAGACCAGGCGGCACGCCTGAACGACGCGGTGGCAGTGTTTAAAATTGCCCGCAGCCAGGCGGTGAAGGCGGCTCCGGCGAAAACCTATGCGCCAAAAACGCAGCCCGTTGCTTCTGCGTCTGAAGCCAACTGGGAAACGTTTTAAAAGCTTGCCCGGAGGCGGCTACGCCTGACCGGGCCTACGTTTTTGCGGGCCCTGCAAACGCCTCACATCTCCGACGCCGGAACGACCATCGGTTTTTCCGGCTTCGCTCTTACCGCCATCACTACCCCCATCACCAGCAGCACTATTCCACAGGCCGTTAACAGCGGCGGTACGCTCTGGCGCATCAGGAAGGTGTACAGCAACCCGGCCAGCGTTTCGAAGACAATCAGCGGCCCTAAGATCACCGTTGGCAGTTTCTGGCTGGCGATATTCCAGCACAGTGCGCCCACCCAGGAACAGAGCACAGCGATAGCGATCATCAGCCCGACAAAGACCCACGGCCGCGGCCCGAAAGGGAGGGCGAAGTCCGGTTGTTGCTGCGCAGACCAGAGGCACGCCCCGGCATAGCCCACCAGCGAGACCGGCAGCGTTACCAGCGCCTGTGCCGTTGCCCACATCATCGGATGTTTATCCGGGTTCTCCCGCAACCATCGCGCATTACGCAGGGCATACCAGGCCCAGCAGGCGACGGAAATAAACGCTAAACCGATCCCCGAGCCGTAACGCCAGACGCTGAAATCAGCGAGCCCGTGGCGAAGCTCGGCAATATTCACACAGACCAGCCCGATGCCCGTGCAGATCAGCGCGGGCACCATTTTTGACCATGCCAGTTTGCCATCGCGCTGACTGTACAGCAGGTTCGCAAAGACGGGGATAACGACAGGCAGCGTGCCGATAATCATGGTCGATACCGGCGCGCCGGTACGCTGAATGGCGCTCGCCAGGCAGACGTAATAGATAAGGTTGCCCATCATGGTCAGCGCCAGCGCGGTCATCCAGTCCTGGCGGTTGAGCTGGCGTAAACGCGTACGACCGAGCCAGGCCAGCGGCAGGGCAATCAGCCCCAGCGCCAGATAGCGTCCGGTTGACTGCAGGGCCGCCGGATACTCGGGCACAATCAGCGGGCCGACAAAAATCAGCCCCCACATCAGCCCTGCCAGCAGGGCATACAACACGCCACTAATCATTATTCCATCCACATCAATTGACTTTGTACTCAGTGTAGAAGGGGGGATTGCGCGCGTATTGTATGAGATTGCGCATCAGCGCCCGATAACTTGTTTCTGGTAGCGGACGGGCGTAATCCCGTAGCGGCGGGTAAACGCGCGGGTTAAATGCGACTGGTCGGTCAGCCCGGTCGCGGCGGCCACTTCGGCGGCGGGCATGCCGTGCGTAAGGAAGCCTTTGGCGCGCCACAGGCGAATAGCCATCAGCATCTGGTGCGGCGTGACGTGGAAATGGGCTTTAAACTGGCGCTGAAAATGGTAAGGGCTGAGAGAAACCACGTTGGCCAACTCGTCCAGCGTCACGGCGTGCATGTAGTTGTCGTGCAGATATTCGCGTACCCGTTCGAACCGGTGCGCGCCTTCCTTAATTATTGGGGCGTGATGGGCCAACGGCTGGAAGGTCTCAATCAGATCCAGCAGCAGTCCTTTTTGCGCAAGCGGGTCCTGGGTATGCCACAGCCCGTAGATCAGCTGGCCGATTTGCTGCGAACGCAGCGGGTCGTGGCGGGTAACGTCGCTAAACCACCAGTGACGCAGACCAGTCACCTCTTCCAGTAAAGCGGGTTCGATGTAGACCATCCGGTAGCGCCAGCCACCTTCGGTGGCCGATTCTCCGGTGTGGATCTCGTCCGGGTTCATGGTGACAACGGATTTTTCAGCGGCCAGGTGCTGGGTACCGCGATAGCGAAAGCGCTCGGCACCGGTTTCGATGGTGCCGATGCCGAAGGCTTCATGCGTGTGAGGCTCAAAGGCGTAGTCAGCGATATGCGCGTGATAAAGTTCCAGACCCGGCAACTGCGCCAGATGGCGAAAGCGCGCGCTGTCTCTCTCATCGCTAAATTGTTCCGGTACGCCTTGCACGCTGATTCTCCTCGGGGGCTATCTTGTGATTATCAGAGATGATCCGGGATTATGCACTAAACATCTTTGCGCGAACGGTCTTACGATAATCCCCCGGTGAGACTGTGGTTTTATGTTTAAACTGGCGATTAAAGTGCGCAATATCCTGATACCCAACCGCGTTGGCGATCTCCTGAATACACAGGTTGGTTGATTGCAACATATTCATGGCTAACTCAATTCTGGCGGTTAATAAATATTGCAGAGGGGACATGTCAGTGGCGTTTTTAAAACGACGATTAAAGTTGCGCAAACTCATGCCAGCCATATCGGCAAGATTTTGCATTGATATATCCGATGCGCAGTTGGCTTTAATCCAGGTCTGAATTTGCACAATATCTTCATCGGGATGGGGTTTGTTTTCTTCGCTGTAGCACTGACGATCAAACTGGCTACGAATTTCATGGAAAAATGTCCGTTGAGTATGTGTGGCTACCCGTTTTCCATATATCGTTTCAATAAAATGAATTGTCAGATCTGACAAGGCCTTAACGCTGGCGGCGCAGTAGATATTTTCGGCCTGGGTGAGAAAATGTTTAGTTTGTAATTTAACGCTGGGGTAATCGCGTGAGAATTGTCGGAAGTAGTGCCAGTGGGTGGTGGCGGGTTTCCCGTTAAGCAACCCTGATTCCGCCAGAAAACAACAGCCGGTTCCGACGGCAGCGATGCGGGTGCCTCGTGCGGCCTGCTCAGAAAGCCACGCCAGCAGCTCAGGCTGTTGTCTGACCACCGCGCGAGGGTTGCGCCACAGGGCCGGGATATAAATAACATCGTAGTGTCTGTCGTCGGCAAGCGTGGTGTCGGCAGTAATACTGAAGCCACTGTGCGTGCGGATCGGCAAACTGTTTATGCCGATGGTATTGACCTTCAAAATGCTTTCAGGCCGACAGAGCCTGAAACGCGAGCGCTTTGCCGGGGGCGTATCTGTGTTGGCGTTTGTTTTTTGCTCAGCTAAATAGCTACTGGCCGCTGATTTCCACATTTCAATCGGTAGACTGAGGCCGGAACTTAGCATGCGTTCGCATAACACAAATCCTATTTGTGTATTTGTCATTTTTGATTAATACCTGTTTTGACTATTATTTTTGGTAGCTCATCTTTAATCTGGCCAAAAAAGTCAGCATTTTGGCTGGATTTTCATATTAGCTTTTGTTGGCGATTTGTAAACTAACATCTGTAAATTGTCTTAGCTTGATAACAAAATAAATTCACGACCAATACAGGATGGATTATGGTGAAATTACCCGTAATAACAGCATTTGGTGGCTATGGTCCGGCTGGTCGTAGTTCTTCACATCATGCATTTCGCCGAATGGTTATTGAGTCATTATCCGAAGAGGAACGGCAGCAGACGTTATTATCGCTCGCCATCCTGATGGGCCTTCTTAAATATGATGAAGGCGGATATTGTGACATTTCCGGTAAAAGATTCACGCCCGATCAGGCTGCCGCGACGATAAAGAACGAGGCGCTTGAAGGATCCCTTATCAGAAAAATCACGGACGATTATTTCGATGTTGATGCCATCGTTAGTCATGCAAAATTGAATATGGCTTCGGACGAAAACGGTTTTAGTTTTAATATCTCTTCCAGACAATTACCTCAACCCTTACCGCAGGGATGGCATGCTGAGGAATTAACGGATCAGCGCGTGCGCATTACCGTCCGGGGTGATATGGACTGTAGAATTGAGACGCTGTTGCGCACGGAAGTTCAGGCCGCAGGTTTGCTACCACAAGGATTCCGGCCGGGTGACTATTACAATTCACAGTTTCACCCGCGGGCGTTGCAAATGGCCGTTGTCGGGGCGTCAGATGCGATCAACGCTTTGGGGATCCCGTGGCGGGATATACAGGCGAAAATTTCGCCGGATCAGTTGGGTATCTACTCGGGCAATATTATGGGACAGCTCGACGAGTATGGCTTTGGCGGAATGTTGCAGTCGCGTCTCAAGGGCCATCGCGTCAGCGCCAAGCAGTGTCCGCTGGGCCTGAACAGCATGTGCGCCGATTTTCTCAATGCCTATGTGCTGGGTAGCGTGGGCCACACCAGCGCCACGCTGGGAGCATGCGCCACGTTTCTTTATAACCTGAACGCGGCCGTCGAAGACATAAAAGCAGGGCGCATTCGCGTGGCCGTGGTAGGCAGCGCAGAAGCACCGGTTACGTCAGAGGTGATTGAAGGTTTTGATGCCATGGGCGCGCTGGCGACAGAGAGCAAACTCAGGCATATCGATCAGACGGAGACGGCCGACTGGCGCAACAGCAGCCGTCCGTTTGGCAACAGCTGTGGGTTTGTGATCGCCGAGTCCAGTCAGTATATCGTGTTGATGGACGACGAACTGGCGATGCAGCTCGGCGCAGAGATTCACGGTTCTGTGGGAAACGTCTTTATCAATGCTGATGGCTATAAGCGTTCGATTGCTTCACCGGGGCCGGGGAATTACATCACTATGGCGAAAGCTGTCGCCTCTGCAGTGTCGATGGTTGGACTGGAGACGGTGCAAAAGGGATCGTTTATCCAGGCTCATGGTTCAAGCACGCCGAAAAATTGTGTCTCGGAAGCGGATATTTTTGACCGTGTTGCGCAAGCCTTTTCGATTCACGACTGGCCGGTGACGGCGGTGAAATCTTACCTGGGACACTCCCTGGGGCCTGCCAGCGGTGACCAGTTGATAAGCTGTCTCGGTGTCTTCCGCTATGGCATTTTACCGGGCATTAAAAGTGTGTCGCACATCGCGCCACAGGTGAATAACGCGCGTTTACACATCCCTGTTCAGGACTGCAAATTAGAGGATGAACAGGGGCAAATTGCGTTTATTAATTCAAAAGGCTTCGGCGGTAATAATGCCACGGGGGTGGTTTACTCGCCGAAGCTTACTCAACAATGGTTGCGCAAACGCTATGGCGAACCGGCCTTTGCAGATTATCAGCAGCGTAACCGCCAGGTGCAACGACAGGCCTGTGCTTACGATGAAGCTGCATCTCATGGCGAATTAAACGTTATTTATCTGTTTGGACAGCAGGGGATAAATGAAGACGATATCAATATTGATATGAATGGCATCACTATTCCCGGCTTTGAAAAGCCTATTTCGTTTGCGAGGGAAAAAGAATATAGCGATTTTTAATTTCTACCTGCGACGTAAGCGGGGTTAACTGGAGTCACTTTTATACAGGCGCAAATTAATTTGAATACTATGTCAGCGGCAGGATTGAGTGCTTTATAGCGACTCTCTTTCGCAAAAGAATAGATTGAGCTGTGCTCTTTAAGCCCTAATCGAGTCGGTGGCGAGGTATTCCGCTTTTTATTTTACCCCGCCATCCGTAATAATAGCCTTCCCGTTACAAAATGGTTTTAACGCTTTCAGCCAGTGACGTGGTTGGTCGCCCAATCAGTTTGCTCAGCGTATGGCTATCGTCAAAGAGCCCGCCTTTAGATGCGCCCACATCAGAGTCCGCCAGCATATCCGCCAACCCGGCAGGCAGGCCGACACTCTTCAGCGCAGCGGCGAAATCCGCTTCGCTCATGTTCTGATAAACCACCGGTTTACCGCTCTGCTTGCTCAGTTCAGCCGCCAGTTCGCTCAGCGTCCACGCGCTGTCGCCTGCCAGTTCATAGACATTGCCAGCGTGGCCCTCTTCCGAAACCACTTTTGCCGCCGCCGCCGCGTAATCCGCACGGGTGGCTGAGGCGATTTTGCCTTCACCTGCGGCACCGATAAACACGCCGTGTTCCAGCGCAGGCGGCGCGCTCGCCAGGTAGTTTTCGGTATACCAGCCGTTGCGCAGCAGGGCATAAGGAATGCCGGATGTTGCCAGCGCTTTTTCCGTAGCAACGTGCTCCACGTGCAGGCCCAGCGGTGAGTTATCCGCATGCAGCAGGCTGGTGTAGGCGATAAATGTCACGCCAGCTGCTTTGGCAGCGTTGATGACGTTCTGGTGCTGCGTGGCGCGCTGACCCACTTCGCTGGATGAGATCAGCAGAAGTTTCTCCACACCCTTCAGCGCCGTGGTCAACGCGGCCTGGTCGGTGTAATCGCCCTGACGAACCACAATACCCTGCTGGCTCAGGGCTTCCGCTTTCGCCGGGTTACGCACAATGGCGACAATCTGGTTTGCCGGGACGGTTTTTAACAGCTGTTCGATAACGAGGCGGCCAAGCTGGCCGGTAGCGCCGGTAATCGCGATCATGATCACTCTCCTTCGTGTTTGTCTGGTGTTGTGGCACACTAGCACCATAACTAACTTTTAGTAAGTACGTACAAAAAGGTAAGTATTAAATGACGATACCGACACTCAGCGAACAAATGCGCGATGGTAACCTCTTCGCGGAGCAGTGCCCGTCCAGAGAGGTGCTCAAACATGTCACCAGCCGCTGGGGGGTTCTGATCCTGGTGGCGCTACGTGAGGGAACGCACCGCTTCAGCGATCTGCGCCGTAAAATGGGCGGCGTGAGCGAGAAGATGCTGGCCCAGTCGCTGCAGGCACTGGAGCATGACGGTTTTGTCGATCGCGTTTCGTATCCTGTTGTACCGCCGCACGTTGAGTATAGCCTGACGCCGCTTGGCGTAGAGGTGAGCGAGAAAGTGGCCGCGCTGGCGGACTGGATAGAGGTGAATACGCCAAAAGTAATGGCGAACCGGGATGAGCGGGCAGCGTAAAACCCGGGAATGTGCGGTCTGATGCCCCCACCCTAACCCTCTCCCACGGGGAGAGGGAATAAACACTAAAAACGGCAACGTGCGTTGCCGTTTTGCTTTTACTTACTTAAATCCATCTGATAAATGGCGAACCCGATATCATCCGTCGCAACCTTCTTCATAGGATACTGCGCCTTCTCCTTAATAAACGCCGCAGCCTTATCCGACGGAGACGTTTCAATGCGAATATCCAGTGGGGTATCGCTGTGGATCGGGGCCAGACGCCAGTTGTTATCGACCGCCGGATGAATCTCTCCCGCCTTTTTCGACTCAGCGCTGATCCAGGCGGCAAGCACCGAGCGGTTCTCATCCGGGGATGCAAAGGCAATGTGGCTATCGCCGGTGCCGGCAAATTTACCGCCATACGCGCGATAGTTATTGGTCACCACCAGGAAGGTGGCCGCCGGATCGACAGGCTTGCCCTTGAAGGTCAGGTTTTTGATGCGCTCTGCCTGCGGGTTAATCGCCTGGCACTCACCGTCATATTTCGCCGGCTGGGTGACATCAATCTGATAATCCACCCCGTCGATAACGTCGAAGTTATAGGTGCGGAACCCGTCCCAGTTAATCAACGACTGCGGCTTGCTGCTCTTCGGATCGATCTGGTTAAACTGCCCGGCGGAGCATTCCAGCCACTCTTTCACCTCTTTACCCGTTGCTTTAACCACGACCAGCGTGTTCGGGTAGAGATAGAGATCGGCGGCGTTACGGAACGTCAGCTGGCCTTTTTCCACTTCAACATAGCTGGCCGGGTCATTTTTACGTCCGCCCACTTTGAACGGTGCGGCGGCGGAAAGCACCGGCAGGTTGGCTAAGTCCGGATCGCCCTGAACAAAATGTTCGGCATAGGCTTTCTGCGCCATGTTGACCACCTGAACGGTCGGGTCATCCTGTACCAGCGCCAGGTAGCTGTACATGTTGTCGGCGGATTTGCCGATCGGCTTACTGACGAACTCGCGGGTGGCGACGTGGTCATGCTTGAGCACGTCGACGAGTTTTTGGTCTTCAGCCGCCAGTGATTTTTTGGCGGCAGCATCGTAAATGGGGCGCGCTTCGGCTTTGGATCCGGTCACCTTCCAGCTGCCGCTGTCGTTATTGAGTACCAGATCCACCACGCCAAGATGATCGCCCCACATGCCGGGCATTACCGCCGGCACGCCGTTGAGCGTTCCCTTGTCGATGTCTGCCCCTTTGATTCTGGCAAAATCCTTACCCGGGAAGACCGCATGAGCGTGGCCGAAGAGGATCGCGTCCACGCCCGGCACTTCGCTCAGGTAGTAAACCGAGTTTTCCGCCATCACCTGGTACGGATCGGCAGAGAGGCCCGAGTGGGCGACAACGACCACAACATCCGCCCCTTTTTCACGCATCTCCGGTACGTATTTACGCGCCGTTTCGGTGATGTCGTTAACGGTGACTTTGCCGGTGAGATTGGCTTTATCCCAGGTCATGATCTGGGGCGGTACAAAGCCGATGTAGCCAATTTTCAGCGTCTGCTTTTTACCGTCCTGATCAACAACCTCGGTCTCTTTAATCAGATAAGGGGTGAAAAGCGGCTTTTTGGTCTTAACGTCGATGATATTGGCGTTAACGTACGGGAATTTTGCGCCTGCCAGCGCATCGTGCAGGTATTTAAGACCATAGTTGAATTCGTGGTTACCGAGGTTGCCGACGGTATAATCCAAGGTGTTCATCGCTTTATACACCGGGTGGATCTCGCCTTTTTTCAGCCCCTTTGCCGCCATGTAGTCACCCAGCGGACTCCCCTGAATCAAATCACCGTTGTCGACCAGCACGCTATTTTTCACTTCATTGCGGGCGGCATTGATCAAACTTGCCGTGCGTACCAATCCGAATTTTTCCGTAGGGGTATCTTTGTAGTAATCGAAGTCCATCATATTGCTGTGCAGGTCGGTGGTTTCCAGAATACGGAGATCGACTGTCGCCGCCTGTACGCTCGCTGCAATCAGCGTCGCCAGGAGCGTTGCGCTAAACTTAATCATCAGAGGAGTCCTTTTTTCGATCCAGGCCACAAAAGAATATGTATCTATCGTTTGTTGCTTACAGAAGTGTGAATCCTGCCAGAAAAAAGGGCGATGAAACCGGAATTGCTTCACAGATAGCGGAATTGTTCACATTACGATATAAATAAAACAAAGAGTTATACCCACTGCGTTAACGAAGAGGTGGAGAATGTTAGATAAAATTTGTCAGCTCGCACGGGATGCGGGCGATGCCATCATGCAGGTGTATGATGGCGCACAACCGATGAACGTTGTCAGCAAGGCGGATGATTCCCCGGTCACGGCGGCGGATATCGCGGCGCATGGCGTGATCATGAAAGGGCTACAGGCACTCACGCCAGAGATCCCCGTGCTTTCAGAAGAAGCGCCGCAGAGCTGGGATGAGCGTCAGCACTGGCAGCGTTACTGGCTGGTCGATCCTCTGGATGGCACCAAAGAGTTTATCAAGCGTAACGGTGAATTCACCGTGAATATCGCCCTGATCGACAAGGGCAAGGCGGTGCTTGGGGTGGTCTACGCGCCGGTGATGAAAGTGATGTACAGCGCCGCAGAAGGCAAGGCCTGGAAGGAAGAGTGTGGTGTCCGCAAGCCGATCCAGGTGCGCGATGCACGCCCTCCGCTGGTGGTCATCAGCCGCTCGCACAGCGACAGCGAGTTGGAAGAGTACCTGCAACAGTTGGGTGAACATCAGACGACCTCGATTGGCTCCTCGCTGAAATTCTGTCTGGTGGCGGAGGGGCAGGCGCAGCTCTATCCCCGTTTCGGGCCGACGAACATCTGGGACACGGCAGCCGGCCACGCGGTAGCCGCGGCCGCGGGTGCGCATGTTCATGACTGGCAGGGCAAGCCGCTGGACTACACCCCGCGCGAATCATTCCTCAATCCAGGCTTCCGGGTCTCTCTTTACTGAGCCAGCAGCTTGTGCAGCAGATCAACCACCTGCTGCACCTCTTCCTGGGTTAACGCCCCGTCTTTTACCCACTGCACCTGGCCGTTTTTATCCAGCACGATAATCGCGGAACTCTCTTCCTCAAGCTGCCAGGCTTTGCGCGTCACGCCGTTGCTGTCGACAATAAACTGCGACCACGGGTAGAGCTTTTTGTTGCTCTCAAGGCTTGAGCGTACAAACATCCCGGAGCCAGGGATGGCATCGTCGGTATTCACAATGGTGGTGGTCTGATAGCGGTCATGCGGGAATTTTGCGGCCTTGATCGCTTCCACCAGGTTTGCGTTTTTCTCTTTTGCAGATGTACGACCGGCAATATGTTGTACAACTCTCACTTTGCCCGCGAGCTGCGCGCTATTCCACGGTTTGTAGCTAAACTTATCATTGTCGAGAATCAATTCTCCCCGGTCAGCAATGCCGACTGGCGGTACGCGTTGTCCTTTTTCAATGTTGTGGGCACTCGCCCACAGGGGCAGGAGCAGGCATGCGGCTGCAAGAATGTTACGTAGGGTCATGGTGTTTCCTTATTGTATGCAGGTGATCCGACCACTTGGTCTTACGCTTTTAATCATAAGTGCGATCAATGGGCTTTTCCCGCAATCCCGATGCCAGTTTGCGGGCGAACGCACATATCCATAAAAAAACGACGGCTTATACTGCCTGTAGTCACAGTTTGAAAAGATTATTCTGAATAATTGTAATCAAACGGTAAATAAACTTATGCACACTGGGTAACTACGTAGTTCTGGTCTATAGTCATTGGGCAACAAAATTTGCGCTCAGAACAGTCGGGCCGATTGTGGCGCCGCAAGAGCGTATGATTCGCAGGAGATACAAGAATGAAAATTTTCCAACGCTACAACCCGCTTCAGGTGGCGAAGTACGTGAAGATCCTGTTCCGTGGACGGTTGTATATCAAGGATGTTGGCGCTTTTGAGTTTGATAAGGGCAAGATCCTTGTCCCAAAAGTGAAGGACAAACAGCACTTGTCTGTGATGTCCGAAGTCAACCGTCAGGTTATGCGTCTGCAAACTGAGATGGCTTAACCTACGTGCTATGCAGTAGTTAAAAAAACGGCTCCCGATGGGAGCCGTTGATGTTTGTGGGGGGAAGTATAACTCTGACTCTGTTGCATCGGTAAATTTCTGGTTGCCACTTTCCAGAGGAAGTATGAGCTTGTGTAGTTATTCTTAAACTCTCTTTCAGTGCTCTCGTTTTGATATAAAACAATAAAAAATTGATTCTCTATTGGCCTTATTGAATAACGCATAAAGAATGCTCATCTCATTAACGAAAAGGAGTTTTAAGGATGGCTATTCCTGCTTATTTATGGCTGAAGGATGATGGTGGTGCGTTAATAAAAGGTGCTGTTGACGTACAAGATAGAGAGTCAAGTATAGAGATCAATGGGTTTTCACATAATGTATCTATTCCAACAGATCCATTGACAGGAAAAATTACCGGAACAAGGAAGCACTCAAGTATTCTCTTTATGAAAGAATTTGATTGTTCATCTCCCTATCTGTTCAAGGCGGTTTGTACCGGCCAAACGTTAATAAGCGCAGAGTTTAAATGGTATCGTATTAACGATGCGGGTCAGGAAGTTGAGTATAACAACATGTTTCTTGAAAACGTAAAAATTGTCGGAGTTTCTCCTGTCATGCATGATACGAAAGATGCTTCGAAAGAGAAACATAATCACCTTGAATGTGTTGAGATGCGATATGAAAAAATAACATGGAAACACTGTGATGGGAATTTGCTCTTTTCCGATAGCTGGAACGAAAGGGCATAACATGAGACGTCCAGCAATCGCTGTTAAGCCTCAACCTCCTTATGATATTTCTTCATTTTCTCCACCTGGCGTTTCATTATCAAACAACATGATGATTGCGCGGTTCCATCATGGCCCGTCAGCGCTGACCTACTTATGGTTTTATAAGCAAGTAAAAGGGCATGGCCCTTGGGATTATAAAAACATATTAGGTAGGCAATACGAAAATTTTGGAAATTTTCATTTCGGAGCGGTAGGCATTGCCGCCGGAATTGAACCCGAGATATTATTGCGGGCAGCCGGACTTGCTCAAATTCTTGCAGGGACCAGCGACCCTAGTTTTAAAAATTATCAAGGGCCGGATTCACATGGGGATGATCCAACCGATCAGACATGGATTAGAGCAGGAATAGACTATGCTCAACGCTCTGGTTTTTAAAAATAAGTGGCTATATATAATCGTCGTGATTATTTTGTTAGGGTGTGGCATATGGCGTGTAGTTGATGAATTTCTTTACCTTGAACAAGATATTATACGCCGAGAGAAAGTTGGTGAGTTGTCAACTTTAATTATTACTGAAAGTAATGCTGGAGCAACCACTCCATATGTATACCAATATTACCTATACTCTGCGAAAAAATCGGATGCGGATTTTTTAAATGATCTAAGAAGTGGCTATGAACCTTTCCTGGTGACTACCGCCTCAGATGTGTATGTAAAAATTGAAGATAATTCTATCCATCTTAAGGTTAGTGGTGATATCTTTAAATTTAAGAACGTTGCAGGCTATAGTTTTATATATATGGATTCATCACCGTTCTAAATTTTTTCATCAATGTCAGATACGTACTGCATATGAGTGAAAAAAGAAAGGGCAGTTAATCACTGCCCTTTTGTTATCACGCCGACACCTTCTCTTCCGCATCCGGCAGTTTCGGCACCAGCACGGTCGGTTTGTTATCGATACGCGTCACCAGCAACTGGTCGATGCGGTAGTTATCAATATCCACCACTTCAAACTTGTAGCCGGAGAACTTCACCGAGTCGGTGCGCTTCGGGATTTTACGCAGCATAAACATCATAAAGCCGCCGATGGTCTCGTAGTTGCCTGACTGAGGGAACTCGTCGATATCCAGCACGCGCATCACGTCGTCGATTGGCGTTGCGCCGTCAATCAGCCATGAGTTCTCATCACGCGCCACAATCTGCTCTTCCAGACCCTGGCCGACCAGGTCACCCATCAGCGTGGTCATGACGTCGTTGAGGGTAATGATACCCACCACCAGCGCGTATTCGTTCATGATAACGGCAAAGTCTTCACCGGCGGTTTTGAAACTTTCCAGCGCTTCAGAGAGCGTCAACGTGTCCGGTACAATCAGGGTATTGCGGATCTGCACGCCGCTGTTGAGCGCCAGGCTTTGGTTCGCCAGCACGCGGTTCAGCAGATCTTTGGAATCCACATAGCCGATGATGTGGTCGATATCTTCATTACAGACCAGGAATTTAGAGTGCGGGTGCTCCGCGACTTTATTCTTCAGGCTCTGCTCGTCTTCATGCAGATCGAACCAAATCACGCTTTCACGGCCCGTCATGGAAGAGGGCACGGTACGGGATTCCAGCTCGAACACATTTTCGATCAGCTCATGCTCTTGCTTACGCAGCACCCCGGCCAGCGCACCGGCTTCTACCACGGCGTAGATGTCGTCGGAGGTGATGTCATCTTTACGCACCATCGGCAGTTTAAAGATGCGGAAGATGACGTTCGCCAGGCCGTTGAAGAACCACACCAGCGGACGGAACACGAACAGGCAGAAGCGCATCGGGTTGATGATACGCAAAGCCACAGCTTCTGGCGCAATCATACCGATGCGTTTCGGGGTCAGGTCAGCGAACAGGATGAACATCCCGGTGACCAGCGAGAAGGAGAGAATAAAGCTCATCTGCTCGGCAAGTTCGGCGGACATGTACTGCACGAACAGGCTGTAAAAGGCCGGAGAAAACGCTGCATCCCCCACGATACCGCCGAGAATAGCGACTGCGTTCAGGCCAATTTGTACCACGGTGAAGAACGTTCCAGGATTTTCCTGCATCTTCAGGATACGGGAAGCATTGATGTTGCCTTCGTCGGCAAGCAGCTTAAGTTTGATTTTACGGGACGCGGCCAGCGAGATCTCGGATATCGAGAAAAATGCGCTGACGGCTATCAGACAAAGTATTACTAAAATACTGTTTAACATAGTTTATCCGGCTTCTCGCCAGATCCTCGGAAGGGAAGTTGATACCATTTGTGTGGAAACACATTGAACGTCAGGTCGTAGCGTTGAGCCGATTATTTCAGCGGGTAGTATAGCGTAAAGAGATGTAAACCTGCCAGAGGTCACATTTTTGTGTACTAATGGGAAAACTGCGGGGAGCAGGTCACAACAATCATTTTGTTTTCAAGGCGATGCGGTTATAAAATGCACAGAACATTACCAAAAGGAGTTGGTATGAGCTTTAGCTTACCGGGATTTAACTTGTTTTACCTGTCCAGGGATAACCTTGAACCAGAGAAGTATGAGTTGATTACTCGCCCTTCTGTCACATGGGATTACATCAGACAGGAGTATGAATTCGATGACAGGTATCGTGATCATTTTCATGTCGAAGGGCTCAGGCCACGACCATCCTGTTCGCGTAGCTACGCTTATCAGAACAATCATTCAAATGGATTCAACACAGAAAGGCGGCTGAGATACCTTGTCTTCAGAGGTGAAGTTGTGATGTTAAACCGTTACGGTTCCCCTGGAGAACTTTTCTATATTGATGAAGAAGGCTGGCTTATCTGCAGGAATTATCATGTGTTTGAAATGAACGGGGCTGAACGGATCCTGAGAGAATACAGGAATTCTGTCGGATGCAGGTACTACCGTTCAGGAAAGCCCCGCCCAACTTCGTTTGCTTTATCTTTCTCAGGCGGAATATCAGCACCCGCTTCTGAGCCGACATACCAGACAATTAACAGCAAGGCCGCAGGACGTTTACTGGCGGCTGGAGGTGTTTACAATGGTAACATTGAGGGATTCAGGAAAACGGCTGAGCAGTTAGGTGGAGATGCTGTAAAGGGGTATGATCAAGTTCTGAATGAACAAACGGCTGGTACAGCTATTGCGGCGGCTTCAATTCTGTTAGCGAAACGACCTAATCCACAACTATATGAGGAAATGACAAATTATTTGGGGAAACTCAGAGGGGAACCAAGGATAGTTAATGGAATAACTATTACTGACATTAATTATATTAAAAGAAACTCAGCAGAAGCAGCATTATTAAGAAAAGAGTTCGATAGTACAGTAAGAAGAACGTTTATTAAAGAAATTGCTAATACTCCTGATGCGGTTAATATATTTTCATCGTCACAACTGCTCAGGATGAAGAATGGAAAGTCTCCAGAAGGATGGGATGTTCACCATAAACTTCCATTAGATGATAGTGGTACGAATTCTTTCAACAACTTAGTGTTAATCGAAAAGGAACCATATCATAAAATTTTTACAAACATGCAGAGATCAGCAGCTAAAAATTTAGTTCCCGGGGAAAGTAGAATAACGCCGTGGGCAATTCCTACTGGTTCAATTTACCCACATAAATAACTTCTTGGAATCAAAAGATGAAAATAGAAAACATTCTTGCAGAGCTGAAAAGTGAAATGATTAAGTGGGAGTATCCAGTCCAAGACCCAATTGAGAAATCATTTCTTGCTAGCATTTTGAATAGAAAGCCTAATGCAAGTACGATACCTGTGTTAGAAAAATTAGCAGATGAACTTTGTATTTTATTTTCCAGTCAACCCGACTATATTACCTTCTTAGAGTATATGGATGGATTTGAATATGATGGTCTTACTCTATACAGTTTATCTACTCCTGAACCTTTAGTTAAAAACCTGTTTGTAATGAATGATTTTTGTAGAGATAATAATGATTTTATAGATCCTGTTCTTGCAGAAAGACTAGTTATTGGTGAAGATAGCATATCATTATTCACCTATGATACTAATTCAAAGTTGTTTGAGATTAGGGACAACATTGCTACAGAAAATGTATTTGGTTCATTTAGTGATTTTAATGACTTTTTAGAAGAAATACTCGACACAGTCAAATAAATACTCCTCCAGTAAATAGCCCCCTATAGGTTTAAGTTCATAGGAGGCTTTATGTTTCTAACACACCTTGCTCTATAATATATAATAGATGTGTTTTTAAGAGCATGTGTTTTTTAATTGTTAGTTATTTCATAAAACCAGTAAAGCAAATGCTTAAATTAACAACGAGTATTATATCGCAATAGAGTTATATTTTTCGTTGGCTTATGCTCCATTTTTTATTTTTAAAAGGTGTATGTTTTAAATTGTAGGAGATTAACAGAAGAGACAGTGTAAAAATTGTAAGCTGCTCACCGGTAGTTAGTGAAGTCTGGGATATTGAAACAAAAAAAATCACAACCCATAACAACAATAATATTAGATTAACTGTATCTTGTAATCGAGATATTGAATATGGTTTAGGACGGCGTGATATATGAGTTTTAAAAAGATGACCGCAAAAAAAAGGTTCAAGCATATCTAAATGGTATTCCCAATTTTCTTGCCAGTACTTCCCACTTTGGGACATGCCGCTACTAATCATTGAAACCAGATACCCTAATAAAGAAATAACTGAGGTTGCCATCAGATATTCTGTGCGTTTATCAAATGGGGCATCATAAAAGAGTTTTGCAAATATACCAAGTAGGACAAGTAAAGCACCATTTACAGGCCACATAAAGGTAGCTCTTTTCCAATATAATTCAATTTCAAACTTTCTTGTGTCAAGCGTTTGCTTATACGCCTCATTCAATATAGTTAATTGTTTCTCTGTCGGTGCACTTTGTTTATACACTTCAGTACCCAATATGGCTGCAAAATACTCGATGTTTTCTTGAAAATGTTTGTTTTCGCAAGGATATTTGTTTTCTTTTGCATTATGAACCATAGTTAACCCTCTCATCCCTTAGTAATCTTTACAGAATAGCAATATAGTTATGACACGAAAACTAATGTTTGAATACCCAAAAATTTTGTAGGTTAAGGATGAGAGTGCCCCTTAAGTAATAAAATCAATTATTAATAGCGGCCTTTGTGTTTATTTATTGTGCTATGTGTGGTTAAAATTACAGTCGCATCAATGTGATAACAACTGTATCTTCTAAAATATATCTTCAAGCGGCCTCAAAGGGGGGCTTGTTGTTCGTTTTCATTAAAATCACTTGGCTTTAGTACAAGACTTAATCGAAGCCAGCCTGTCTATTATCTAAAAGATGTAAACCTGCCAGAGGTCACATTTTGCGGCGAAAAGAGGCCGGGCAGGCGGGGAACCGGCCCGGCGAGACGCGCTATTTTGCGGCCGATAACCCGACGTTGTTCACTGCACGACGGGCAGCATCGCCTCCCCACACCTGATCGTACTCATAGCCTGTGAGCTGTTTTATCACCACACGGGTATTGGCATCGCAGTCGCGGTAATCACCGCCCAGCTTACGGCGGGCAATCTCCTTGAGAAGCAGCTTATGCGTCTCGCGGGTGAGCTTGAACTTATAGGTAGTGAAGAAGCTCACCGCCAGCAGGGCTGCCGTCGCGAAGATCATCAGGCCTATAATCGCCCCCAGCGCGCTTTCAGGCTGTGCACCGCCGCCCTTCACAAAGCCGGACTCCTGCAGGACCAGGCCAATAATCATGATGGCGATCGCCACGGTGCTTTTGCGGGTCAGGACCATTACCCCGGCAAAAATCCCTTCGCGGCGCTGCTGCGTCACCATCTCGTCAATATCAGGAATGAAGCTGTAGATATTCCACGGTATGTAATAGAGGCCCGCGCGGGTGGCGCCCAGCAGGATAAAGACCGCCGTGAACAGCAGCGTGGGCACCTGGGTTTTGGTCAGGTAGACCGTAAACAGGAATACCAGCACGAAGAAGATCCCGCCGTAAGAGAGGCGCAAAGCGGCAGAAGGGGAGACATTCAGCCTGTTCAGCAACAGCATAAATCCATATGTGCCAGGTACCGAGGCGAAAGCCGCAATGCTCAGCCAGCCGGAGACGGCTGCCGCGTCCTGGCTCAGACAATACACGACATAATAGGTAAAGACCGAACCGAATACGTCCATCGCCGTAAATGAAAAGATATAAATAATAATATGCAGGCGGAACGCGCGAATACGGAAAGAGGAAAAGAGATCCAGCACCAGATATTTCAGGTGATTAATTAATCCGCTGCTGCGCTGTTTATCCACTTTAAACGTGGATGGCTGTTGCACATCTTTCGCTTCCCAGGTGGTGTACCAGGTAATAAATACCGCAATACAGAATACGCAGGAGAATATCAGCCCGGTAAGAGTATAGGTAAACGGATTATCTTTCCCCGTGAACTGCATAATGACGCCGGGAACGGAAACCGCAAGAAAGCCGCCGAGCTGAGAGCAGATCATACGCACACCGGAGAGACGGCTACGCTCTTCATACCGGTTAGTCATTTCAGCGGCCAGGGTTTCCCAGGGCACCAGCACCATCGCCGACAAGAGCTCAATAGAGAGGTAAGTGCCCAGGTAATACCAGTAACCCATGTCCGTAAGCCACAGCAGGGCATACAGAAACATTAAGGGCGAACTGAGTAATAAAAAGAAGCGGCGACGGCCAAATTTACGCCCGAGCCAGGTATCACCGAAATTATCCGTGATATAACCCATAATCGGGCTTAATAACGCATCAATGACGCGAGCAATAGCAAATATCGAACCCGCTTCGACGACAGAGAGCCCACAATAGGTGGTGTAAAAAAATAAAAGCCAGGTGCCGATAATGGCGAAAGCGCCTCCGCCAAACAGATCGGTTATACCGTAGCCGAGCGCCACGCCATAACCCACTCTACGTTCAGTTGGTTTGACCATAATAATATCCAGTGTAGGGTAATGATTAACCCGATCTGTCGGGTCGTTTTTTATTTACTGCTGGAATACAAATTACGTTCTATTAATTGATTTCTATCCATTGCCTTAATTGAGATGATCGATAAATAGCCTCCACAAGGGTGAGTGATTTCCCGGCTTCACGGATATCGGTGTAATCCGTGTAACCGGGGTGGGTGATAGCTTGATAAAAACGACGGATCGCCTGCTGGTGGCCCAGCCCCCAGTAGCTTTTGACCGAACCGTCCGGGGAGTCGTCGCAGGTGAGCCTGACGCGCTCACCCGGCGTCACGCGCCAGAGCGTGTTGTCGTTCAGCAGCAGCGAGCCCTGCTCGCAGTGGATCTCCATCAGAAGCGGGGAATCAGTGGTATTGCAGTTGCTGGCGTAAAACAGGCCGCGCGCGCCGTTAGCAAAGTGCAGCGTGGCCATCGCGCTGTCTTCGCCTTCCGTCACGTCCGCCAGTTCACCGCTATCCACCACACCTTTCACACGCGTCACACCGCCGGCGAACCACTGCATCAGGTCGAGGGTATGAATGGCCTGGTTGATCAGCAGGCTGCCTCCTTCCGTAGCCAGTCGCCCACGCCACGGACTTTGGGTGTAGTACGCGCCCGAGCGTGACCACGTCAGCACCGCTTTGATGCTGAGCATTTTTCCCAGCTCGCCTTCGTCCAGCGCCTGGCGAATGCGCAGGCTGGTGGGGTTGAGCCGGTTCTGATAACACACGCCGAGCAGACCCGTAGCCTGGTCAGCGGCGCGGGTGATATCCACCAGTTCGCTGCTGTTCATGCCCACCGGTTTTTCGCAGAAAACATGCTTTCCGGCGGCGAGGGCCGCCAGAATCATGCTTTTATGCTCAAAGTGCGGCGTGCAGATATGGACCACATCGATGGCATCATCCAGCAGCATCTCCCGGTAATCCTGATAGAAGCGGCACTGATAGCCCAATGCCAGCTTCAGTCCTTTGACGCTGTCGATATCTGCCAGCGCGCGCAGCGCAACGTTGGGGAGCTGGCGCAGCGCATTCACGTGGCAACCGTGAATCGCTCCGGCGCCGATCACCGCCGTGTTCAGGAGCTTCATTGTCGCCTCCCGTTATGCCGTTGCGTTGGCCAGCATCTGTGCCTTCACGCAGAGCTCCGCCGCCTTAAAGGCGTGAGCCTGGGTCATGGCATGTTCAGTACGATGCAAACAATCGAGGATCAGCTCGCCAAAGAACGGGAATCCGACCTGGCCGGCGACCGGATAACGGAACTCCCCCTCGTTATTGACGAGATACACTACGTCCTGTTCACCACGGGTGAGATCGACATATTTGCGGATCTCGATATAGCCTTCGGTGCCCAGCAGCGTCAGGCGGCCATCGCCCCAGGTCGAGAGCCCGTCAGGGGTAAACCAGTCGCAGCGGAAATAGCCGCTGGCGCCGTTTTCCCCTTTCAGCATGGCATCGCCAAAATCTTCGAAGGCGGGGTACTGGGGGTGTTTAACGTTCCGTACCTGGCTTGCCACCACGGAGGCGTCGCTGTTGCCGGTGTAAAACAGGAACTGCTCAATCTGATGGCTGCCGATATCGCACAGAATGCCGCCGAAATAGCGCCGATCGTAGAACCAGTCCGGGCGGCCGGTCCCTTCCCGGTGCGGGCCCGTCCCCAGCGTTTGTACGACGCGGCCAATGGCCCCTTGCTGCACCAGCTGTCCGGCAAAGACCGCGCTCTCAACGTGCAGACGTTCGCTGTAATACACGGCGTATTTTCGGCCCGTCTTTTCCACCATGGCTTTTGCATCTGCCAGTTGTTCAAGGGTGGTAAGGGGGGCTTTATCGGTGAAGTAGTCTTTGCCTGCGGCCATCGCTTTTAGCCCCAGCGCACAGCGCTCGGCGGGAATGGCGGCGCCAGCTACCAGACGCACCTCATCGTCGGCGAGTATGACATCCAGGGAGTCAGCAACCCTGGCCTGCGGATACTGCTGAATGAATTTATCCACTTTTGCCGGATCGGGGTCGTAGACCCATTTCAGCGTGGCGCCCGCTTCAATCAGGCCGTTACTCATGCCGTAGATATGGCCGTGGTCGAGCGCGGCAGCGGCAAAGACAAACTCTCCTTCCCTGACAACGGGCTGAGGTTTACCCACTGGCGCGTAGTTCATGCCGTCATTTTTGTTCATGGTGTTACTCCTTCATCCAGATCTTTGCCCAGGGGAATCGCACCGACTTCGCTGAAGTTGGCGACGCTTGCGGATTTTTCATAAAAACGGGGGGCGAGGGCGTTGGTCCCGCCGGTACGGTAAAACGGATCGTCGCGTTGAATCGGCAGCGAAACCACGGAGCGGGTGATGGCGGATTTATAGATCGCGGTTATCAGCTCCAGCGAGCGTTTGCCCTGCAGGCCATCTACTAACGGCACCGTGCCGTGCTCAATGGCATACAGCAGGTCGTTAATCTGCCCGGTGTGCAGCGTCCATTCGAGCTTCGGCGTCTCGTGAAAAACGGCGTTAAGCTGCGCTTCCCGTTGCCGGTCCCGATCCTCCTGGGGGAAGCCGTTATCAGCGCTGACGCTGGCAAAGGCCTGCCACGGTGCGGAGATGCGCGCCTTTTCACCCTGGATAATGATTTTCTGATCTTCTCCGTGGTGCACGACCGAGGCGGTTAGCTGAGTGAGTGCGCCGCTGGGGTATTTAAATATTGCCGCGCTGAGATCTTCGACTTCAGCGTTGTCGTGCGCCACGTTGGTCATCATAGCCACCACTTCAGACGGGAAACCCAGCATCCACTGAATGGCGTCGATGTGGTGAACCGCGTGGTTAAGGGTGCAGCCGCCGCCCTCTTTTTCCCAGGTGCCGCGCCACCACAGGTCGTAGTAGCAGTGTCCGCGCCACCAGAATGAGTCCACCTGGGCATGGCATACCTTGCCAGCAAGGCCCGAATCCAGCGCCGCTTTTAAACGCCAGAAGGCATCGGTAAAGCGGTTTTGAGCGATGATGGCGAGCAATTTACCGCTGGCCTGTTGCGCGGCGATCATGGCGTCGCACTCCTCCAGCGAGGCGGCCATCGGTTTTTCGCACAGCACATGGCAACCCGCATTGAGGGCATTAATGCTTATCTCTGCATGAACGTAGGGCGGCGTGCAGACGTCGACGATATCGATATCTGGCTCTGACGCCAGCATCTGCTCGTGGCTTTCATATACGCGTGCGTCCGTCAGGTTGTAGCGTGCTTTTTTCTCGTGGGCTTTTTCCGGGTAGATATCGACCAGCGCGACGATCCGGCAGCGTTGGCCAAACTGCAAATAACCCTGAATATGGTTATGCGAGATATTTCCTGTTCCCACGATAGCGACATTTAACATCGTTTCTTCTCCTGAGTTACCAGGTGCCGGAGGCATCCAGCGTGACGCTGGCGGTCTCTTTAGCCACTGAGGTGCTGATACGCTGTTGAAGCAAGCGCAGATACTGTTTCTCGTTGAGCGGGAGGTCGACCCAGTCGTCGGTCCAGGTGGAGAGGTGCATGGCGTTGGAGAGCGTTAACCCGTGGATCCCTTCCAGCCCCGGGGCAATGAGCGGCTCGCCGCGCAGGATGGCGCCGCAGAAATTGGCGGTAATGACGTGGTGTTCGCTGCATTCCGGGCCGACGGGAAGCGTGACCTCCCAGCATTCCGGTTCACCAAAGCCGTTTTGCCAGCGGGCGTTGAAGGCGGTTTCAGATTCCCGCAGCCGCCAGTAGCGCAGTTTCCCTTCTTCGACGACCACCTTGCCGCGATCGCCGACGATCTCCAGCCGGTTGGTCCCCGGCGTTTCAGCCACGGTCGTGATAAATACGCCCGTCGCACCGTTGGCGTATTCGGCGTAGGCGGTGACCTCATCTTCCACTTCAATGTCGCGATGCTTACCAAACTGGCAAAACGCGCGCAGACGGATCGGCATACCAACCAGCCACTGCCAGAGATCGAGCTGATGCGGGTCCTGATTGAGCAGTACGCCACCGCCTTCTCCTTTCCAGGTGGCGCGCCAGCCGCCGGAGTTGTAGTAGCTCTGCGAGCGATACCAGTTGGTAATGATCCAGTTGGAGCGGCGGATCTCACCCAGCTCGCCGCTGTCGATCAGATCTTTCACCTTCTGGTAGAGCGGGTTTGGGCGCTGGTTGTACATGATGCCGAACACCACATCGCAGGTCCGGGCACAGGCGTTCATCTCCTGCACCTGCGCCGTATATACGCCGGCCGGTTTTTCGCAGAGCGTGTGGATGCCGTGGCGCATTGCCAGCATCGACAGACGCGGATGCTCGTAGTGCGGTGTTGCGACAATCACCGCGTCGATAAGCCCGCTCTGGAGCATCTCCTGCGCATCGCTGAAAAGGGGGAGGGAGCCGACCAGCTGGCGAATGGCCGGATGCTTTTCCGGTGCATTATCACAAACCGCCGCCAGGCATGCGTCACTGACCGTACCCGCCAGTAAATAACGCGCGTGGACCGTACCGATATTACCTATTCCGATAATGCCAAAACGTACCTTCTCCATGTCACACCTTAATTTCAGTTGAAATGAGGGATGACCGGAAAATAGGAAAGGGGAGCCGCAGCGACAATGTGTTTTTGTGAGAATACTCGCAAGCTGTTTAAGTAATCTCCAGGGTCTCTGAAATTTGGTTTTAAAATCAAAGCGCTGTTTCTGCAAATATTTGCAAAAACTGATTGAGAGCGAGGTCACACTATGCCGGGCAGATTAAAAATGGAGGAGATTGCGACCCTGACGGGGTATTCCGTCAGCACGGTTTCGCGGGTATTAAGCGGCAAGTCTTATGCCAGCGATAAAGCCCGTGACGCGATCGTTCGCACCGCGCGCGAATTAGGTGTTCTGGAGGCAATGGCAAGCGGAAGGCTGTTAATTAACGGTATCGCTGTCTTTGCCCCGGAAAGAACTTTTCAGGGGCGTGGAGACATTTTTTATCTGGAAGTGACCAAAGGCATTGCTGAAGCGTGCGCCCCGCATAACGTGTGGGTCAGTTGCTGCGGATTAGAAGAGCAGCACGCCGACGTGAAATTGTTTATGGAAAAGGCCAGCCATAAGAATATCAACGCAATAATAATTATTGGAACTGATGATTCCACCATCTTTAAACTGGCGAGCACGCTGAATAAGCCCTGCGTATTGATTAACTCCGTTGATCGTGATCGGGTGCTGGACGCCGTATCACCCGATCACCGGGCGATTGGTTTCACCGCCATGCAGTACCTTTTTGAGCAGGGGCACCGCCGTGTGCTCACGCTCACCTGCCTGCGGCGTGAGACGCTGTATGCGCGTCTGGACGGCATTAAAGAGGCGTACCGCCATTTTCACGTGGCCTTTGATCCCCAGCGTGATTTGCTGGTGACGGAGTGGTTTACGGCAGAGGAGGCCGAGCGGGCGCTGGATGCATGGCTGTTAAGTCATGACAGATCGCAGTGGCCAGAGGTGATTTTCCCGAACAGTACCAGCATGACGGAGGGGGTGATCAGGGCGTTAACGCGCCACGGGCTGCGCATTCCGGAAGACATTTCGCTCATTACGACCGATTTTGCATGGAATTTAGCGCACCGTCTGGAAAAACCGATCACAGGCGTCACGGTGCCCTGCCGTGAGCTGGGGATTGAGGCCGTACACCTGCTGCAAACGCGGCTCAACCGACCTCAGGCGCCGGTCTATAACCTGCTGTTGCAGGGCAAAGTCATGGATTACGGCTCAGTCAGTAATGCCACGCGCCACGCGGCTCGCGTGGCGCTGGATCAGTAATCAGGCAAGCTGCGGCGGCAGGCACACGCCGATGCCACCAATTCCGCAGTAGCCGTACGGATTTTTGTGCAGATACTGCTGGTGGTCGTCCTCGGCATAGTAGAACGGTTTCGCGGTGGTGATTTCCGTTGTCACCTCGCGCGTATCACCTGCGTCGCGCATGGCCTGCTGGAAACGCTCCTTACTGGCGAGTGCGGCGGCTTCCTGCTCAGGCGTGAGCGGATAAATCGCCGAACGATACTGGGTGCCATGGTCATTACCCTGACGCATACCCTGCGCCGGGTCGTGGTTTTCCCAGAATACCTGCAGCAGCTGTTCATAGCTGATGACGGACGGGTCGTATACCACGCGTACGGCTTCAGCATGGCCGGTCTCGCCGGAGCAGACTTCGCGGTAGGTGGGGTTTGGCGTATATCCGCCCGTGTAGCCCGCCGCAGTGCTGTAGACGCCAGGCAACTGCCAGTAGAGGCGTTCCACGCCCCAGAAGCAGCCCATGGCAAACAGGGCGATTTCCATGCCTTCAGGTACGTTGGTCATGGAATGGCCATTCACGGCGTGTAAGGTTGCGACTGGCATAGGGGTGTTGCGTCCCGGTAATGCATCTGCTTGTGAAACCAGATGCTTTTTGTCGAATAAACTCACGATGGGGCCTCCCGGGGTGCGATGTTTCGGTTAAGGTTGTCACGAAGCGTTTAATTGAACACAATAAATGCGCTGAATGAGTCTAGATTTAATCATAAGAAATATTTGGGTGTTACACCCTTTTTCAACCCGAGAATTGGGTTTTTTGGCCAACAGGCCGTATTTTGCCGCGGAGCGGCACTTCATTTGCTTCCAGGGTGGAAACAGGGATATTCAGGAGAGAACGTGACAAAAATCCGCCAGTTATGTTTGGTCAGTGTCTTGCTGACAAGCGGGGTTGCCAGCGCGGCGAATGTCCGTTTGCAGGTTGAAGGGTTATCCGGGGCGCTGGAAAAAAACGTGCGTGCACAGCTGTCGACGATTGAAAGTGACGAAGTGACGCCGGACCGGCGTTTTCGTGCACGCGTGGATGACGCGATACGCGAAGGGCTAAAAGCCCTGGGATATTACGAACCCACCATCGATTTCGATCTCCGCCCACCGCCAAAAAAGGGGCGGCAGGTGCTTATTGCCCGCGTCTCGCCGGGTGAGCCGGTGCTGATAGGCGGCACCAATGTGGTGTTACGCGGCGGCGCGCGTACCGATCGCGATTATCTGGATCTGCTCAGTACGCGGCCTAAAATCGGTACCGTACTGAATCACGGTGATTACGACAGTTTCAAAAAATCACTGACGAGCGTCTCCTTACGCAAGGGCTACTTCGACAGCCAGTTCAATAAAAGCCAGCTGGGCATTGCGCTGGGCAGACGCCAGGCCTTCTGGGATATCGACTATGACAGCGGCGAACGCTACCGCTTTGGCGACGTGACGTTCGAAGGCTCGCAAATTCGTGAAGAGTACCTGCAAAACCTCGTGCCGTTCAAAAAGGGTGACTACTACCATTCACGCGATCTGGCCGAGCTGAACCGCCGCCTGTCGGCAACCGGGTGGTTTAATTCGGTGGTTGTTGCGCCGGAGTTTGAAAAGGCCCGCAAAACCAAGGTATTACCACTGCACGGTGTGGTGTCGCCACGCACCGAAAACACCATTGAGACCGGGGCTGGCTATTCAACGGACGTGGGGCCGCGCGTGAGGGCGACCTGGAAAAAGCCGTGGATGAACTCGTACGGCCATAGCCTGACCACCAGCGCCAGTATCTCAGCCCCGGAGCAACAGCTCGACTTCAGCTACAAAATTCCGCTGCTGAAGAACCCGCTTGAGCAGTATTACCTGGTCCAGGGGGGCTTTAAGCGTACCGATCTGAACGATACCGAGTCGGATTCCACCACGCTTGCCGTATCCCGATTCTGGGATCTCTCCAGCGGCTGGCAGCGCGCCATTAACCTGCGCTGGAGTCTTGACCACTTTACCCAGGCCAACGTCACCAACACCACCATGCTGCTCTATCCGGGGGTAATGATCAGCCGTACCCGCTCACGCGGCGGCCTGATGCCGACCTGGGGCGATTCCCAGCGTTACTCTATCGATTACTCCAACACCATGTGGGGTTCCGATGTGGATTTCTCGGTAATTCAGGCGCAAAACGTCTGGATCCGCACGCTGTATGACAAACACCGCTTTGTGATGCGCGGTAACCTCGGCTGGATTGAAACCGGCGACTTCGACAAAGTCCCGCCTGACCTGCGCTTCTTCGCCGGGGGCGACCGCAGTATCCGCGGCTACAAATACAAATCCATCGCGCCTAAAGATGATGACGGCAAGCTGATCGGGGCCTCCAAGCTGGCGACCGGCTCGCTGGAGTACCAGTACAACGTCAGCGGAAAATGGTGGGGCGCCATGTTTGTGGACGGCGGCGAAGCGGTGAGCGATATCCGCCGCAGTGATTTCAAAACCGGCGCGGGCGTGGGCGTGCGCTGGCAGTCGCCCGTTGGGCCCATCAAGCTCGACTTCGCCGTACCGGTGGGTGACAAAGAAGAACACGGTTTACAGTTTTACATCGGTCTGGGGCCTGAATTATGAGTTTATGGAAGAAGATAAGCCTCGGAGTACTGATTTTTATCGTGCTGCTGCTCGGTACGGTGGCGTTTCTGGTGGGCACGACAACCGGCCTGCATCTGCTGTTTAACGCGGCGAACCGCTGGGTACCCGGGCTGGAAATCGGCCAGGTGACGGGCGGCTGGCGCGATCTACGTCTGAAGAATATTCGCTACGAGCAGCCTGGCGTTGCGGTCAACGCGGGCGAGTTTCACCTTGCCGTCAGGCTAGGTTGCCTGCGGGACAGTAAGCTCTGCGTCAACGACCTGTCGCTAAAAGATGTAAACGTGGCGATTGATTCGGAGAAAATGCCGAAATCAGCGCCGGTTGAAGAAGAGGACAGCGGCCCGCTGAATCTCTCGACGCCGTACCCGATTGCGCTTTATCGGGTGGCGCTGGACAACGTCAATGTCAAAATCGATGACACCACCGTATCGGTGATGGATTTCACCTCCGGCCTGCGCTGGCAGGAGAAAAACCTCACCCTGACGCCAACCACCCTGCAGGGATTGCTGATCGCGCTGCCGAAGGTGGCGGACGTGGCGCAAGAGGAGATCGTCGAGCCGAAGATCCAGAACCCACAGCCGGAAGAGAAACCGCTGGGTGAAACGCTGAAAGATCTGTTCTCGAAGCCCGTCCTGCCGGAGATGACGGACGTGCACCTGCCGCTGAACCTGAATATCGAAGCGTTCAAGGGCGAGCAGTTGCGTCTGACTGGCGACACCGATCTCACGGTCTATAACATGTTGCTGAAGGTCAGCAGCATCGACGGCAACATGAAGCTCGACGCGCTGGATATCGACACCAACCAGGGCTCTGTCAATGCCTCGGGTCATGCCCTGCTGCGTGACAACTGGCCGGTGGATATTACCCTGAACAGCGCGCTCAACATCGATCCGCTGAAAGGCGAAAAAGTGAAGGTCAAGGTGGGCGGCGCGCTACGCGACAAGCTGGATGTCGGGGTGAATCTCTCCGGCCCGGTGGACATGGTCCTGCGCGCGCAAACCCAGCTGGCGGAAGCCGGACTGCCACTTAACCTTGAGGTGGTCAGCAAGCAGCTGTACTGGCCGTTCACCGGCGAAAAACAGTTCCAGGCCGATGACCTGAAGCTGAAGCTGAGCGGCAAGATGACCGATTACACGCTGTCGTTCCGTACCGCCGTGAAGGGCCAGGACGTGCCACCCGCCACGATCACGCTGGATGCAAAAGGGAATGAACAGCAGGTTAATCTCGACAAACTGACCGTTGCGGCGCTGGAAGGCAAAACCGAGCTGATCGCGCTGCTCGACTGGCAGCAGGCGATCAGCTGGCGCGGTGAGCTGAAGCTCTCGGGGATTAACACGGCGAAAGAGGTGCCGGACTGGCCGTCAAAACTGGACGGTCTTATCAAAACCCGCGGCAGCCTGTACGGCGGCACGTGGCAGATGGATGTCCCGGAAATCAAGCTCACCGGTAACGTGAAGCAGAACAAGGTTAACGTAGAAGGTTCGCTCAAAGGCAACAGCTACCTGCAGTGGGTGATCCCGGGTCTGCACGTGGCGCTGGGCCGCAACACGGCGGATATCAAAGGTGAACTGGGGGTGAAAGATCTGAACCTCGACGCCACTATCGATGCGCCGAATCTGGATAACGCCCTTCCGGGGCTTGGCGGCACGGCGAAGGGGCTGCTTAAGGTGCGCGGCACGGTGGATGCACCGCAGTTGCTGGCGGATATCACGGCCAGTAACCTGCGCTGGCAGGAGCTGTCCATCGCCCGCGTTCGCGTTGACGGGGATGTGAAATCCACCGATCAGATCGGCGGTAACCTGAACCTGCGCGTGGAGCGTATTTCTCAGCCGGACGTGAACATTAATCTGGTGACCCTGGACGCCAAAGGCAACGAGAAGCAGCACGACCTCCAGCTGCGCGTGCAGGGCGAGCCGGTTTCCGGGCAGCTTCACCTGACGGGGAGCTTCGACCGCAAGGCGGAGCGCTGGAAAGGGACGCTCGACAACACCCGTTTCAACACCCCGGTAGGGCCACTGGTGCTGTCACGCGCTATTGCCCTGGACTACCGCAATGCCGAACAAAAGATCAGCATTGGCCCACACTGCTGGACCAACCCGAATGCGGAGCTGTGCGTGCCGCAGACCATCGACGCGGGAGCAGAAGGGCGCGCGCAGATCACCCTCAATCGTTTTGATCTGGCGATGTTAAAACCGTTCATGCCGGATACCACTCAGGCGAGCGGCGTCTTTAGCGGGAAGGCCGATGTGGCCTGGGACACCACCAAAGAGGGGCTGCCACAGGGTAGCGTGACGCTTTCTGGCCGCAACGTGAAGGTGACACAGGATGTCAACAACGCGCCGCTGCCGGTGGCGTTTGATACCCTGAACCTGAGCGCCGATCTGCACAACAACCGCGCCGAGCTGGGGTGGCTTATCCGCCTGACCAATAACGGCCAGTTCGACGGTAAGGTGCAGATTACCGACCCACAAGGGCGACGTAATCTGGGCGGTAACGTCTCTATTCGCAACTTCAACCTGGCGATGGTTAACCCGATTTTCTCGCGCGGTGAAAAAGCGGCGGGGATGCTCAACGCGAACCTGCGGCTGGCGGGCAACGCGCAAAGCCCGCAGCTGTTCGGTCAGATGCAGCTAAACGGTGTGGATATCGACGGCAACTTTATGCCGTTCGATATGCAGCCAAGCCAGATTACGATGAACTTCAACGGGATGAGCTCAACGCTGAACGGCTCGGTGCTGACCCAGCAGGGGCAAATCAACCTCAGCGGTGACGCCGACTGGAGCCAGCTTGATAACTGGCGCGCCCGTATCGCCGCGAAAGGCAGCAAGGTGAGGATCACCGTACCGCCGATGGTACGCCTGGATGTCTCGCCGGATATCGTCTTTGAAGCAACGCCGAGTCTCTTTACCCTCGACGGGAACGTGGACGTGCCGTGGGCGCGCATCGTGGTTCACGAGGTGCCGGAAAGCGCGGTGGGCGTCTCCAGTGATGAAGTGATGCTCGACGATAACCTCAAGCCGATTAATCAGCAAAGCGCGGGCATTCCGATCAACAGCAATCTTACCGTGCATGTGGGGAATAACGTTCGTCTGAACGCGTTTGGGCTGAAGGCACGCCTGACGGGTGACCTGAAAGTGGCGCAGGACAGACAGGGGCTTGGCCTCAACGGGCAGATCAACATTCCTGAGGGGCGCTTCCATGCTTATGGTCAGGATTTGATTGTGCGTAAAGGTGAACTGCTGTTCTCCGGTCCGCCGGATCAGCCGCTGCTCAACATTGAAGCGATTCGTAACCCGGAAGCGACAGAAAACGACGTGATTGCGGGCGTGCGCGTCACCGGTTCGGCCGACGAACCGAAGGCGGAGATCTTCTCCGACCCGGCGATGTCCCAGCAGGAAGCACTCTCTTACCTGCTGCGTGGTCAGGGCCTGGATAGCGGCCAAAGCGACAGTGCAGCGATGACCTCAATGTTAGTGGGTCTGGGGGTTGCACAAAGTGGTCAGGTTGTGGGTAAAATCGGTGAGACGTTCGGCGTAAGCAATCTGGCGCTGGACACCCAGGGCGTGGGTGACTCCTCGCAGGTGGTGGTCAGCGGCTATGTACTGCCGGGTCTGCAGGTAAAATATGGCGTGGGGATCTTTGACTCGCTGGCAACTCTCACGTTACGCTATCGCCTGATGCCTAAGCTATATCTGGAAGCAGTGTCCGGCGTAGACCAGGCACTTGATCTGCTCTATCAGTTTGAGTTTTAGCAATGCGAATATTTGTCTACGGCAGTTTACGAACCAAGCAAGGCAACAGTCACTGGATGACCAATGCCCTGTTGCTTGGGAATTACAATATCGAAAACTACCAGTTGTACAGCCTGGGCCACTATCCAGGCGCGGTTCCCGGCGAAGGAACAGTACACGGTGAAGTTTATCGTATTGATAACGCGACACTTGCCGAACTTGATGCCTTGCGCACCAGGGGCGGTGAATACGCGCGCCAGTTGATCCAGACGCCGTACGGAAGTGCGTGGATGTACGTCTACCAGCGTCCGGTCGAAGGGTTAACGCGGATTGTAAGCGGTAACTGGTTAGACAGAGACCAGTACTGAAAAAACAACGCCACCGTGAGGTGGCGTTGTTTTTTGTGCCTCTTGTCGGGGGCGTAGCGCACCCGGGAGAAACTCTCCAGCCACAAAAAAGCCCCGACCAGCGGGGCTTTATCGATGTGCGGTAAGAATTACTTCTTAGCAGCGCGTTCGAAAGAGGCGATGATTTCTGCTTTCGCCGCTTCTGCGTTGTCCCAGCCGTCAACTTTAACCCACTTGCCTTTTTCGAGGTCTTTGTAGTGCTCGAAGAAGTGAGTGATCTGCGCTTTCAGCAGTTCTGGCAGGTCGTTCACATCTTTGATGTGATCGTACTCTTTGCTCAGCTTGGTGTGCGGTACCGCAACCAGTTTCGCATCTTCGCCGGATTCGTCGGTCATTTTCAGCACGCCAACTGGGCGGCAGCGAATGACTGCGCCTGGCTGCAGTGGGTATGGCGTTGGAACCAGCACGTCAACCGGGTCACCGTCCAGAGACAGGGTGTGGTTGATGTAACCGTAGTTGCATGGATAGAACATCGCGGTAGACATGAAACGGTCTACAAACAGCGCACCGCTCTCTTTGTCCACTTCGTATTTGATAGGATCTGCGTTAGCCGGGATTTCGATAACAACGTAGATGTCTTCTGGCAGTTCTTTACCCGCAGGGACGTTGAGTAAGCTCATGTCTGTGTCCTTTAAAATGGATGGTAAACAAGTGGCAGGTATTATAGCCAACTGGCGCTGAATGTCTCCGCCTGTTTTCGTCTTCTCACCGCGTTCGTCTCACTTTTCAGACCGATTCCATGACAGAAAAATCCATAAACTCAGCCGCATTTTTCATGGAGAAATGAAAGCGATTACAAACTTGTGATTAACGTTTTATTCACTTTTCTGAAGTGTGATGTAACGCAATTCGTTACATATTTCATTGGCTATAGTCATTTCGCAGAACATCTTTTAACCAACAATAACTCACCCTACGAGGACGTTCATATGTGGAAGCGCTTACTTCTTGTCACAGCAGTTTCGGCAGCCATGTCGTCTATGGCGATGGCCGCACCTTTAACCGTAGGATTTTCGCAGGTCGGCTCTGAATCAGGCTGGCGTGCGGCAGAAACCAACGTTGCGAAAAGCGAGGCCCAGAAACGCGGCATCACGCTGAAGATCGCCGATGGTCAGCAAAAACAGGAAAACCAGATTAAAGCCGTGCGTTCGTTTATTGCGCAGGGTGTGGATGCCATCTTTATTGCGCCCGTTGTGGCGACCGGCTGGGAGCCTGTCCTGAAGGAAGCGAAAGATGCTGAGATCCCGGTCTTCCTGCTCGATCGTTCCATCGATGTAAAAGACAAATCTCTCTATATGACCACCGTGACCGCCAACAACGTTCTTGAAGGGCAATTAATTGGTGACTGGCTGGTGAAACAGGTGGATGGCAAGCCGTGTAACGTCGTCGAGCTGCAGGGTACGGTCGGCGCGAGCGTGGCCATCGACCGTAAGAAGGGGTTTGCTGAGGCCATCGCCAAAGCGCCAAACATTAAAATTATCCGTTCTCAGTCCGGTGACTTTACCCGCAGTAAAGGTAAAGAGGTCATGGAGAGCTTTATCAAAGCTGAAAACAACGGCAAGAACATCTGCATGGTTTACGCCCACAACGATGACATGGTTATCGGGGCGATTCAGGCCATTAAAGAAGCGGGCCTGAAACCGGGCAAAGATATTCTCACCGGCTCTATCGACGGCGTGCCGGACATCTACAAAGCGATGATCGACGGCGAAGCCAACGCCAGCGTGGAGCTCACGCCAAACATGGCCGGTCCGGCATTCGATGCGCTGGAGAAATTCAAGAAAGACGGCACGATGCCTGAGAAGGTGACGGTCACCAAATCCACCCTCTACCTGCCGGATAACGCGAAAGAAGAGTTAGAGAAGAAGAAAAATATGGGCTACTAAGCTTGTCTGAACATGCCGGGTGACGCTGCGCTTACCCGGCCTACGATACGCTCTTTTGTAGGCCGGATAAGCGTAGCGCCATCCGGCTTGATGCAGGGGGAAAACCATGACCACTGAACAACACCAGGAAATCCTCCGCACAGAGGGCTTGAGTAAATTCTTCCCCGGCGTAAAAGCGCTGGATAACGTTGATTTTAGCCTGCGACGCGGCGAGATCATGGCGTTGCTGGGCGAGAACGGTGCGGGGAAATCGACGCTGATTAAAGCCCTGACCGGGGTTTATCACGCCGATCGCGGCACCATCTGGCTGGAAGGTAACGCCATATCACCCAAAAATACCGCCCATGCGCAGCAGCTGGGGATCGGGACGGTCTACCAGGAGGTGAACCTGCTGCCGAACATGTCGGTCGCGGATAACCTGTTTATTGGCCGGGAGCCACGACGCTTTGGCCTGCTGCGCCGCAAGGAGATGGAAGCGCGGGCGACAAAACTGATGGCGTCTTACGGCTTCTCTCTCGACGTACGCGAGCCGCTGAACCGTTTTTCCGTCGCCATGCAGCAGATTGTCGCCATTTGTCGCGCTATCGACCTCTCGGCAAAAGTGCTGATCCTTGATGAGCCCACCGCCAGCCTCGATACCCAGGAAGTGGAGATGCTCTTTACCCTGATGCGCCAGCTGCGCAATCAGGGCGTGAGCCTGATCTTCGTCACCCACTTCCTCGATCAGGTGTATGAGGTGAGCGATCGCATTACGGTGCTGCGTAACGGCAGTTTTGTCGGCTGCCGCGAAACCCGCGAGCTGCCGCAGATTGAACTGGTCAAAATGATGCTCGGCCGCGAGCTGGAATCCAATGCGCTCCAGCGTGCCGGCCGTACGCTGCTGAGTGAGAAACCGGTCGCCGCGTTCAGTGATTTCGGCAAGAAAGGGGTCATCTCGCCGTTTAACCTGGAGGTGCGCCCCGGTGAAATTGTCGGTCTGGCGGGCCTGTTAGGCTCGGGCCGTACCGAAACCGCCGAGGTGATCTTCGGGATCAAGCCTGCAGACAGCGGCACCGCGCTGATCAAAGGTAAACCGCAAACCCTGCGCTCGCCACATCAGGCCTCCTGTCTGGGTGTGGGTTTCTGCCCGGAAGACAGAAAAACGGATGGCATTATTGCCGCCGCCTCGGTGCGGGAAAATATCATTCTGGCCTTACAGGCGCAGCGCGGCTGGCTGCGGCCGATCCCACGGAAAGAGCAAAACGCCATTGCCGAGCGCTTTATTCGCCAGCTCGGTATCCGTACCCCGAGCGCAGAACAGCCGATAGAGTTCCTCTCCGGGGGCAACCAGCAGAAGGTACTGCTTTCCCGCTGGCTACTGACCAAACCTCAGTTCCTGATCCTCGATGAACCGACCCGCGGCATTGACGTGGGGGCGCACGCCGAAATTATCCGCCTTATTGAAACCCTGTGCGCGGACGGGCTGGCGCTGCTGGTCATCTCGTCTGAACTGGAGGAGCTGGTGGGCTATGCCGATCGCGTCATCATCATGCGCGATCGCAAGCAGGTGGCAGAGATCCCGCTGGATAAACTGTCCGTTCCGGCAATCATGAATGCCATCGCGGCGTAAGGAGTGAATCGTGATGTCTCGTTCGCTTTCGCAAACTGGCGAAACAAAACGCCGCTTCAGCTGGCCGACCGGCACGCCGCAAATCGCCGCGCTGCTGGTGGTGTTGCTGGTCGATAGCCTGGTCGCACCGCATTTCTTCCAGATAATCGTGCAGGATGGCCGCCTGTTCGGCAGCCCGATCGATATTTTAAACCGCGCCGCGCCGGTGGCGCTGCTCGCCATTGGTATGACGCTGGTGATCGCCACCGGCGGGATCGACCTTTCTGTAGGCGCGGTGATGGCCATTGCCGGGGCGACGGCAGCCTCAATGACCGTGGCCGGGCACAGCCTGCCAGTGGTGCTGCTGGCGGCGTTGGGCACCGGCGTGCTGGCCGGACTGTGGAACGGCATTCTGGTGGCGGTGCTCAAAATCCAGCCGTTTGTTGCCACGCTGATATTGATGGTGGCCGGGCGCGGTGTCGCGCAGCTCATCACCTCGGGGCAGATTGTTACCTTCAACTCGCCGAACCTGGCGTGGCTCGGGAGCGGCAAGCTGCTCTTCTTCCCCACGCCGGTGATCATTGCGCTGGTGACGCTGGTGGTGTTCTGGATCTCTACCCGCAAAACGGCGCTGGGCATGTTCATTGAAGCGGTCGGGATCAACATCCGTGCGGCGCGCAACGCGGGGGTCAATACGCGGCTGATGGTGATGCTCACGTACGTGTTGAGCGGCGTGTGTGCTTCCATCGCCGGGGTGATCGTCGCGGCAGATATTCGTGGGGCTGATGCCAACAACGCCGGGTTATGGCTGGAGCTGGATGCGATCCTGGCGGTGGTCATTGGCGGCGGATCGCTGATGGGCGGGCGCTTTAACCTGCTGCTCTCGGTAATTGGCGCGCTGATTATTCAGGGCATGAACACCGGGATCCTGCTTTCCGGGTTCCAGCCGGAACTCAACCAGGTGGTGAAAGCGGTGGTCGTACTCTGCGTGCTGATCGTCCAGTCACCGCGCTTTGTCAGCATCATTAAGGGGATCCGTGGCCATGATAAAACGTAATTTACCGTTAATGATCACACTGGGCGTGTTTGTGCTGGGCTATCTCTACTGCCTGACCCAGTTCCCGGGGTTCGCCTCGACGCGTGTGATTTGTAACATTCTGACGGATAACGCCTTTTTAGGCATCATCGCGGTCGGCATGACCTTTGTGATCCTCTCCGGGGGGATTGATCTCTCCGTCGGATCGGTGATCGCCTTTACCGGCGTGTTTCTTGCCAAAGCGATCGGTTTCTGGGGCATCTCGCCGCTGGTGGCGTTTCCGTTGGTGCTGGTGATGGGCTGTGCGTTTGGTGCCTTTATGGGGCTTCTGATTGACGCGCTCAAGATCCCGGCCTTTATCATTACGCTTGCCGGGATGTTCTTCCTGCGCGGCGTGAGCTACCTAGTGTCTGAGGAGTCGATCCCAATCAACCATCCAGTGTACGACACGCTCTCCAGCCTGGCGTGGAAAATCCCCGGCGGGGGGCGCCTGAGCGCGATGGGGCTGCTGATGCTGGGCGTGGTGGTCATTGGTATCTTCCTTGCCCATCGCACCCGGTTTGGTAATCAGGTCTACGCTATTGGCGGCAACGCGACCTCGGCCAATCTGATGGGGATCTCCACCCGCAGCACCACCATCAGCATCTATATGCTCTCCACCGGGCTGGCGACGCTGGCGGGGATTGTCTTCTCCATTTACACCCAGGCGGGTTACGCGCTGGCCGGGGTTGGCGTTGAACTGGATGCGATTGCCTCTGTGGTGATTGGCGGCACGCTGCTCAGCGGCGGGGTGGGGACGGTGCTGGGAACACTGTTTGGCGTGGCAATCCAGGGGCTGATCCAGACCTATATCAACTTTGACGGCACGCTCAGCTCCTGGTGGACGAAAATCGCCATCGGCATTTTACTGTTTATTTTTATTGCCCTGCAGCGCGGTCTGACGGTGCTCTGGGAGAACCGCCAGAGCTCGCCTGTTACCCGCGTGAACACATCAGTAACAGAGCGATAACATGCTGAATTTGCTTAAAGTCTAAACATTTTCCGGTAGCGGCCGATACTCTTTTTTTATGCCCAGAAATATCTCGCTACCGGAAATAACATCATGCTTAAAACGCTATCGATTCGTACCGGCTTGCTCTCTTTACTGGCCGTTATGACCCTTCTGCTGCTGATTGTCAGCGGCATTGGCATTTATGCCCTCACACAGAGTTCTTCGTCACTTCAGCGCATCAACCACCTTCAGGGTGAGCAGATGGTGCAGCTCAATTCTGGCTATACGCTGATCCTTCGTGCGCGCAACGAGGCGGGCCAGGCCGTCAGAATGATGGAAATTGGTCTGCTGGACGATGCCGCGAAATCGGTGAAAAGCATTAATCAGGAGATCGCCCTGGCGCAAAAAACGCTGAAAGGCGTGATCGACGCAGGCGTGGCCGATCCCCAGGGACAGCAGTTGCTGGATAAGGTGGCGGCCAGTCTGGCGGCCTATAACCAGCAGGGGATCAACCCAATGCTGAAAGCGCTGAACGAACAGAGCGCAGACAGCTATTACGATCTGCTGGAGAGTAGGCTCATTCCGGTAGCAAAGCAGTTTGATAACGATATGCAGGCGTTCCAGATGTGGAGCGACGCGCGCGGGAAAGCGGAAGTCAGCGCCGTGCAGTCGAGCAAAACGCGGGTTCTGATCCTGATCGTTGTCGCGGCGCTGCTGACGGCAGGCATCATTGTGCTGGCCTGGCTGGTGCTGCGCCACATGCTGCTCAAGCCGCTCTCGGCGTCGATTGCGCAGCTGGAAAACGTCGCCGCGGGGGATTTAACCCACACGCTGAATGCCCCGGCGAGCCAGGAGTTCAACCGTCTGAACGCTGCCATCGAGGGCATGCGCCAGTCGCTGATGCACTCGGTGCTGCGGGTCCGCGATGCCAGCTCGCAAATTGATACCGGCAGCCGCGAGCTGACGGCGGGAAACAGGGATCTTGCCGAGCGCACGGAGTCCACCGCGACCTCGCTGGAGCAGACCGCCGCCAGCATGGAAGAGATCACCGCCACGGTGAAACTCAACGCGGATAACGCCGAGCAGGCGCACCAGCTGGCGAAATCTGTCTCGGATACTGCCGATCACGGCAGCGAAATGGTCTGCTATGTGATTGAGAAAATGCGCGATATCTCCGGCAGCTCGGCGCGGATTGCCGACATTCTGAGCGTTATTGACGGCATTGCCTTCCAGACCAATATTCTGGCGCTGAACGCCTCCGTGGAAGCGGCGCGTGCGGGCGAGCAGGGGCGCGGTTTTGCCGTCGTTGCGGGCGAGGTACGCAATCTTGCCAGCCGCAGCGCCGATGCGGCAAAAGAGATCCGTTCACTTATCAGCGACTCGCAGACCCACGTTAATGAGGGCAGCGAGCTGGCGCAGCAGGCGGGCGAAACGATGGATGAGATCGCAACCGAAGTGCTGCGCATGACCAAACTGATGCGCGAAATTGCTACCGCGTCTCAGGAACAGAGCCGCGGCATTGAACAGGTGAATATTGCGGTAAATCAGATGGATGAAACCGCGCAGCAGAATGCGGCGCTGGTACAGCAATCCTCTGCCGCGACGCGCTCGCTGGAAGAGCAGTCGCGCCAGCTGATGGAAGCCATGTCATCATTTAAACTGACGACGCAGAGTGTCGCATAATATTCCCCAACCCTGGTACATTCTGTACCAGGGTATTATTCTCGGACAAATTAATCGCGCTAATATTATCGTGAATATTACCGAGTAATATTTCCAGCTGGTGGGTTAAGGTTAACGCTTTTTCCGTCGGTTCAAGATATAACCCTTTACGGATAAATAGCGGTTCAGCAAAAAGCTGGCTAAAGCGCTTCAACGCCAGGCTCACGGCCGGGCGTGACATCTCCAGCCGGACAGAGGCCTTCGCCATGCTGCCGCAGCGGACCACTTCAATAAAGACAGGAATAAGATTTAAATCGATGCCGGTATTGGCACGGGAATAGTTTTTCGTCACGGGTACGCTCCAGGAAATATCTGTCAAACTGTTATGGAAATAATGCAGGAGCGAATCTGAATATTAAAGCGCGTTTTTTATAAACACTTATACGGTAAATTATATAAATGTATTGGGGAGCCAGAGCGGCTCCCCGGGAGAGGGATTACGCGTCCGGATACTCACGGATAAAACGTTCAACGTCTTCAACCATATGGTTGTTGCCGACGAAGAAGGAACGACGCTGGTGCAGACTTTCTGGCACGATGTCGAGAATGCGCTCTTTACCATCGCTCGCCTTGCCGCCCGCCTGTTCCGCCAGGAACGCCATCGGGTTGCATTCATACAGCAGACGCAGCTTCCCGTCCGGGTGGCTGGCGGTGCTTGGGTAGAGGTAAATGCCGCCTTTCAGCAGGTTACGGTGGAAATCCGCAACCAGGGAACCAATATAGCGGGAGGTGTAAGGGCGTTGCGTCGCTTTATCTTCTTCCTGGCAGAATTTGATGTACTTCTTCACGCCAGTCGGGAACTTGATGTAGTTACCTTCGTTGATGGAGTAGGTGTTGCCCTTCTCCGGGAAGCGCATACGTTCCTGACACAGGCAGAACACGCCCAGCGACGGATCGTAAGTAAAGGCATGAACGCCACAGCCAGTGGTGTAGACCAGCATGGTGGAGGAGCCATACACGACATAACCGGCAGCAACCTGCTGACTGCCAGGCTGCAGGAAATCTTCTTCTGTCACCGGCGTGCCAACAGGCGTGACGCGGCGGTAGATGGAGAAAATGGTACCGACAGAAACGTTAACGTCGATGTT
>OIEQ01000239.1_pt1 | contig 38178 bp, 24 predicted proteins | sample 1581841 | NCBI WGS metagenome assembly OIEQ01 (sample SAMN03281020, study PRJEB24777) | human gut metagenome | isolation source: fecal sample PR170 from 1 month old male Malay infant, vaginal delivered... | place: Singapore | collected 2005-12-29
GAAAATCGTACACAGGACACGGGCCATGTCTCTATCTCAGGCCCTCAACCAATTTGCGCAAAATCTCGGGCGTTATCGCCACAACACACGAAACAGCCAACCGACCATTCCGCTTTTCCCCACGACGGATATCACCCCATCAAGAAAACGCATCGCCTCCGCACGCGCTGCGCCCGCCCCTGGCGAGACCGTACAGGATAACGCGACCATATCCCCGAACGCCCCCTGCCCGAACACGTCATAGCCACGCGCCACAACCCCATGAGCCGCACGACTCGACGGCAACAAGCCAACCACAACAGGCAAACCAGCCAACGCATCCCTCAAACCACGGACACACCCGACAAAACCCTCACCGTCAACAACCACAGCAACACCCTCCATACCAACATCCGAACAGCAAACACGCCGCACCCACATCACACACCCGTGGCGGCCGCGTAGGCAAGCAGCATCAACATGACGAAATCAAGCACCAGGAAACCAGCAGCCACAGGCTGCCACGAGGCATCACGCCCCTCCAAGACACAACGCCGGATCGCACGAAGCTCACCGGGAATCCAGAACAACACCATGCCGACCGCCATCACGGAATTCACCCAGAACAACTGATTCGCATCGGCCGGGCCGACCCACAACATGCCCATTAATCCCAAACCGGCAACCACATTGCCACCCACACGCACACGCGGGGAAACACCCACCCCACGCAACACCACAAGCACCACGGCAACCACCACGGCAACCCCAGCCACAACCAAACCAGGCACCACCACAGCAGGAGAACTGTCGTAATACAGTCTGTCCGGACGTCCAGTCGTGGAGTCAATCAAACTTTCGACATGGGGACCATACATCGCATACATAACGGTCTTTCCAATCTCCGCGCCCACGGCACCGGCGACACACTGAACAATCAGAACGTCCCCGGCAACAGCAATCCACGGCTTGCGCATAACATGAGCAGCCAGCCACAGCAATAGTCCCGGAACAACACCCACGTCGAAAAAGACCGCCACAGGCCACCAATCGCTCGACAACGAGATACCGGCCATCTGCAGGAACCACACACCACCTCTAGCGGAATCACGTTCGAAGAACGCATACCGGGCTTGCAAACCTACCTGCGCAAGGAACAGCACAAACCACATGATAGTCCACAAGGCAACCCCCAAACGAGTGAACACACGCCTGCCACCCACAGGAATGCACATGTCGATGAACTCGCCCAACGCGCCATTCGCCAGAACACGATTCTCACCGCCGACATCAGAACCGCCAGCCTCGGCATCACCGCCCACACCAGCGGCTCCACGCTCCCACGGTGGCCGACCACCACTTCTCACCATATCAATCACCTCTCCACCATAAAGGAACGAATCGCGGAACCCGCATAAACAAATCCTTCACCGGCATTGTTCACCGCATCCGCCGCATCATTCAACTGGGCAAGCCCCGGAATGAACATTTTCGCCACATCCCATGGACCCGATGTCTGACGCCCGTACTTGACCTGATCAAGTACGAAATCATGCGCATGGCCAGCCAGATTGGCCCCCTTCTGCAACAAATGCTCACGACCGGCGTAATACAATACCGTTCTCAGTGTCCGACCGCTGCCTCCCCATCGTCCCACCTGAGAAGCGATAACACGCACACTATCCGAAACCCTCTTCACATCACCAAGAAACGTCATCCCTTCCGACACCTTCGTGTAAGTAGGGAGAACCTTGGAATACTGGGTGAGTATACCGAAACTCGCCACGCTGTGACACTCCCCGAGATTAGTTGCGATATTCCCCGACGCCAGTTTGAAGGATCTCAAATCATCTGCCAAACCGGTCGACTTCGCCACACTAGCCGTTTTGAATCCTTGCAATCCGGCGGAAAGACAACGTACCGATCCAATAATCGAAAGAATCAGGAAAGCACCTTCTGCAATCACTTCGTTAAAAGATGCATCCCTATAAAGATAATCTACATACTTGTCTGCTAACAGTAAGGCTCCCAGCGCCACGACTGCCAGCGCGATTCCCCATCCAGAAACAAACAGGCTCACTATGGCGAGCACGGCGGAAGCGGCCTTCGCGAACGATACGATGCACTGCCATCCATCCGAATAATGGAACTTCTCGAAACCGTTCACGGCAGGTGCATGCTCCTGTGCCTTGGCAATCTCACCCGCACGTTTATGCGCTTCACTCTCATAGGCCAAGCGGATATCACGTACACGACGTTTCGCATCTGCCCACTCATCGCCCGCGGTCTCGACATGGTCGCTGTACCCGTCCAGCATCTGCTGTGCGGCTTCCTTCGCCTCACGCGCATTCCTGCGCTGCACATCCGTGGCGGCATCGGGCAACTCGTCAAACACCGCCCCCGCCTGCGTCAATGCCGAGCGCGCCCCACAAGACAGCCGCTCATACCGCTCCTTCTCGTCGCGTGCGGCGATGGCACGTTCCAACTGGGTTTTGGCATCCGACTGGAACCCGTCCAAAGACTGCATCCAGCCACGCAGCTGACAGGACACCTCACCAAAGCTGTCAGCAAATCGGCCGAAATCCCTAGGAAGATCCTGCAGCTTCTCCTCGAACTTGACAACCCACTCGCCCTGCATGCCGGCCTTTGTGTCCAGATTCTTCAATGCGGACGCCATTTCGGAGAAATCCCGCGACAAACACTTGTACTTCCATGCCATACGCGCGATTCCCTCGGTATCACCCGACACCGGATTGTCCGGCTGGCCCACTACGGCCCAGTCCAAATAATCGAGATTCTTCATAATTCCCCAACTCCCCTATTGATCCGATTCGTCCGATTCGGTTTCCACCGAGACTCGCAATGTCGCCGTAATTCTGGTAAACAGCTCGAACAACGTGTCAGACAATTCCACCTGAGGCGTAATGCCGGTAGCAAGAATTACCTTTCCCGCACAGGGGATGAACGTACGCAACATCGCCAACCTACCTACGGGCTTACCTTGTTGGCCATGAACGGTTTCTACAGAAGATGCCTGTACCGCAGGACCGAGTTTATTGAATGACGTTTTGCTCATGTGCAGTTCATCACCTTCGGGCAGGCCTTCCCGCTCCGTGAGCAGCGACTCCACGATGGCATCCAATTCCTCATCCGCTGTACCATACGGCACAGCGGATGGAAGCACTGAGACCATGAATGTAGCCATTACCAATATGGGGCTGGCATCATCAAGTTCCGTGGTTATGGCGTATCGTACACCAGCTTTCCATGATTGCTCGTAAGAGTTCGCCAGATATTTGCGTAATGCCGGATAAACTTCTCGCCAGTCGGCGATGACGTGTTTCATCGGTTCAAGAGCCTGCCGAATCTGCCGTTCCCGGTCAGCAGGATCCAACAGGATTTCTCTCCATCCCTGTGGAGGTATCAATGAAATATGTAAGAATTCAGTCAACGGATTCTCCCCATCGCCGGTCGATAATGCTCATAGCAGGCAGTCAAGATTGGTGCACGGCATCGGAAATGGCCTTGGCAATCGCCTCATCGGCCTCATCGGACCCGGTTTTCACGTTTTCCAAGAAGTCACGAAGATTCTCCGTCTTCTTCTTGTACTTGTTCTTCGTATCGCTGACCTGATGGTTGAATGCGAAAACCGCATCGACCAGCTCGGAACAGCCGACATTGTCAGAACTCGGCTCGGTAATCTGCTCATCCAGATTTAGCCGATCACGAATACTGTTGAACCCCTGCATCAGCGTGCTTACTGATTCTTCCACAATCGTCAGGTTTTCGGCCACCCAGCAACCTCCTTGTTGTTCGTGCAATCCTTCATACAGTTTTCTCGGCAACACCAATCAAACCGATTCTATTGGCATCCAACCCGATACGGCAAGACCTTCCGAAGCGAATGCTCACGACTCGGCTAGCTCGCGAACGTGCCGCACATACGACTCCATATCGGCGTTCAGGAGATCCATGGCCAGTCTGCGGCTCCATGAGGGGTCGGGAATGCGCGCGAGCAGCATGGCCGCCATGCTCGAGCACAGGTCACGCGAGGACTCCAGGTACCGCATACGTTGGTCGAGATCCGCATCGGGCCGCAGCCCGTCCGAATCCTGCAACGTGCGCGCGGCGATGATGGGCAACGCCAGTATGCCGTCATCACAAACGATTCCCCGGTATATGGTAAGCAGATTCAACGCAGCCTCGAGCCGGTCTCCATCACCCTGCTCCAACGCGGTGGAAACCAAAGGCTCCACGATTCCCGCTCCCGCCAAGGTCAGCAGCTTGTCCTGCACGAAATCCGGCCTGCGCCAGGGATTGCCATTATCAAGCTCGCCATCACCATCCGCATCGCCATCGGCATGGTCGAGGAAATAGCGATACGCCTCGATGACGTGGTCCGCATCGAACAGGTACAGTACATCGGATTGCGGGAACGGACGGCCATCATCCGCGACGTCAAGCCCCTCCCCGTCGTCAGACGCGGTAGAATCCTCGCCTGACGAATAATGAGGACCGTCTTCCGCCTTATGCAGCTTCGTCTCCATCGCGGAGGTCTCGCCACGCCGCATCGCCGCGGCTATGGCGCGATCGCGCAAATCCGACACCACCAATTCGGTTTCGTTCGCGTTCAACGACACATTGGAGTACGGAAGAATGCAATTGAGCGCCTCATCGTACTGTTCGATGAGGAACAACCTCGCGATATACGCGCTGGAAGCGTCCCCTTCGCCCCAGCCAAGAAGAATATGGGCCGCCAACCGACATGCCGAAGTCAGGAAATCAAAAGTGGCGTCCAGATTCTCCACATCCGCATCGGCTATCTGCTGGCGAAGCTGCAACTCCTTGCCCCAAATCATGCGGAACAGCCAGCCGAACACGTCCTCATCATCAATCATGGAAACTGAATCAGATATAAATCCCTCGCCCTGGGCAACCAAATCCTCATCACGGGTGCGGACGGCCAAAGCGATGATATCGGCGGGACTCGTCTGCCCGAACACACGATAGGACCTCCACGCCAGATCGTCCTCGAAGCCATCCGGCAACGGAACCAGCGGATTCTTCCACATCCGGAAATCCGCAACCAGCCACTTCAACTCCTCGACATACCGTCGCTCATCCAACCGAATGGACATCCCCACTCACCCTCCTTTGCACTACCATCCCAGCACACAACCAGCCGTCACGCCATGGGCAGCGCCGTACACACGCCAATGACGAACAACGCCTCGGCGGTGAGCCAGAACGCGGCCGGCCACTCGCCACACGACTCACGACAATTATCCACACAAAAACAGGCAGCCGCCAAATCCAACGGGAACCACAGAAGCCCGACGAACAAGGCGATGAACGGGGCAGCCACCAACGCGAAACCGCTCACATGACGGGTCAACGCGATGCCGATGGCCGCGACCAGACCAACCAAGCCACCACCGTACGATATATAGCGAGGAAGAATGTTCGACCCACGATACCGATCCTCCCGGTACAGGAACAGGGAACCCGACACCAGCAGTACACCGGCCACCAAGCCAATCACCCACCAACCACCCGATGCAGGCTGTGCCAAAGGCGCAGGCAGACGATCAGACGACCAATCCACGAAATCCCCCGGCTTCAACAAGCCAGTCGCCACATACCGGTCCCACAACCATCTACGACCAACCTCCTGACCCACAAACGAACCGGACGCAAGCATCGCCAAGGAACCGAACAAAATCGACAAACCCCACAGTCGAGGCCAAATACCGCCGAACAACAACATGAGAAACGGGGATAGCGCCATCGACGTGAACACGAGAGCGAATACCACGACGTTGGGGACGGCCGCCAACGGCCACCAATCACCCGACCCATTCGCCTTCGCCGCATCCATGAACACTACCTGCACCACCACGGACACCACAAAAACAAACAGGAACCACAAAGACTTCAACACCACGCCACGCATTCCGAACGCACGACGCCCCGGACGCGGACCATGCAGATGAGAAACCGTCAGCGCAAACAAACCATGACTCTCATACTCCAGAGTCGGACCACCATTCGCCGCAGACCGTTCATACCTGTCTCTATCAATGGTCTTTAACATATCCCTGACCGCAGGATCGTTCTGGTCTCCCTTAGCAAGCAGAAACTGACGGAACTCCTCATCAGACTCATCCTCCGAAGGAGACTCCGATAAACGTGCATATTGCTCCGGTTGCCGACCATCATTTCTAGAATGCTTACTCATCATCAATCATCCATCCTTTATAGATCACTGATACCAACTCGAATGGCGTTGACTACATCAATGGAGCCGTCATGCAACTTGCCTGGTGCCTGATGTATGGTCTTGAAATTCCATAACTGATCTGGATCCGGAACGAGCGTCTTGAAATAATCCTGTGGCGAATGCTTCCACTGCAGACCACCATCCGCAGTCGGATTCACAAACGGCTTCACCACTTTCGCCGTATTCAACGTGTCATACGTCGCGTTGGCATACGACACAACATGCTGACCAAAATTCATGGTGTCCCACACCGTCCGATGGGTACCGACAGCCGCGATATTCTTCATGTCGTGGATACCCCGAAAATCGGTATACCCGGTTCGGGCATTCATAACTGTGTTGCCGATGGACCACCCATGGCCTTTGCTCCAATCTCCGAATCTCTTGAACTGACCATCCCAGAAATCCCTCATCACCGTGTTGTTTGGGTTAGGATGAGCGGCATTCGCGGCCTGTTTCGCATCCTGCCAACCGGAAACGAAACGATTCCATGCCCTGCCGCCGTTCTTCAACGAATGCCCAACATTATGCATTCCCTTGCCTAAAGCATCCCAACCCTGACGAGCCAAATTAGCGGCATAGTTTCCTATTCCATCATGACGTATAGCACTCAATACGTTCTCTCCGGATTGCATTGCTTTGCCGCCTTCGCTAACAAGCATCTTCCGGAAACCACCTGCAGCATCCTTAGATTTCAATAACCGCTTACCCCACTTAGTCGGCTGCCACAGTCTTGCGCGTAAAGCTTTTTTGTAAATTGCGTTGATCACCACCATGTCTCTTCCGCCAACTCCGCGTCGGAAGGCATCTTTCGCAATGAGCCTAGCAGCGCTCTTGGCATTTGCAATCTTGCTTACAGCTTTCAAGCCGGCCCCAACATCCAATAATGCCCAGAAACCGGATACCACAACTTCCCACCACGACGCATCACCGTTCGCCTTGGCCAACAGCTTGTCCACGAACAGCAGCGCGGCCACCGCCGCGGAGGCAACGGCAATCCAACCGCCGAAGAACAACCCAATAACACCAAGGACAATGGAGGCGACCTCAAGAATCTTCACGGTAATCTGCCAAGCATCGGAATACTGCCATTGCTCCGCAAAACCATGCAACTTCGGCGATTCACGCGTGGCAGCGGCAATAGCCTTGGCCTGCTCATCGCCAGCCTTCTTATAGTTGTCGACGATCCTATGCACCGCTGCTTTGGCCGCTTCCAAATCTCTATTGGCCGTGGACAGTCCTTGCTCATACTGGTCGACCATGCTCTGCGCCCGTCTGCGTCGATCCCGTGCACGCTCATAATCCTCGTCACTGGCATCAGGGCTGAGATTGGAATACGCACTTTGCACACGATCGAACTCACGCCGGCTTGACGCTACATTCTGTTGAGCATTCGCCTGCGCTCTCTTGGCATTCTCCACCTCCACGAAGGCACTGGAAGCCTGACGCTGATAGCTATCGATGTCTGAACTCCACGTGTTCAGTGCTTTCGCGACATCCCCAAACCCTGTGGCAAAGTTGCGGAAATCCTTCGGCATGGTACCAATTTTGTCAACGAACTTGGTCACCCATTCGCCGCTCATGCCTTCCTTGGTCTGCAAATGATCCAAATCATCTGCCATCTTATTGAAAGTGCCTTGCAGGCTCGAGTATCGCCCCGCCAAGTCGGCAGTGAATCCACCATTCCCAGGAACCTGATTCCCCGAATACCCGACAAAACCCCAATCCTCACCATCGAGATTCACGATATTTCCTCCCCACTCGTCGACGCATACGCGCTGGAATTCACAAACTCAATACTCACCGTATCCGTCATCGAAGCAAACAAATTAAACAAAACATCAGCAATATCAATTTGCGGAGTGGCACCAGTTACCACAAACACATGCTCCCCATACGGGATGAAAGTTCGAAGCGACGCCACATGACGATCGGTTTTATCACCCTTGTCATCAACCAACGACGTTATTGATTGCGCCTGAACCGCAGTCCCCATTTTCGGCAAATTCACTTTCTGCAACGACATGAATTCACCATCACCAAGTTCAGCCTGTTCGCTGGAAAGCGTTTCAATAACTGCGTCCAATTCATCATCCAAATCACCTAAGACACTGGCCTGAGGTAATTGTGCAATCATGAATGTCGCCATTACCTGCACAGCATCATCAGGATCAATATCCGTCGCAATTGCATATCGGACACCGGACTTCCACGCATCGGCATATGCCTTCACCAAGTAACGGCGCAACGCGGGATAAACCGTTCGCCATGATGGCACAACATAGCGCAATTGACCAAGCTGACGTTCAATTTCTATCTCGCGATGTTTTGGATCCACTTCAATCTCATGCCACCCTTGTGGTGGAACCATGGAGATAACATATTGCTCGTTTGTCAATCCCATCCCCCTTGAAGATACGGCCTAAAGAAGCTCAATGCCTCATGCCTGTAGAATCAATCATCTACCACCAGACACGTCAGCTCCCACTGCCAGAAGTATGATCAACCTTCAACGAAGCCTGAATCTGCTCATCGACTTTATCGGAACCGGTTTTGACATTCTGTAGAAAATCAACCAATTTCTCGGTTTTAATCTTGTATTTATTCTTCGTGGATGAAACCTGAGTATTGAATTTGCTCAAGGCATTAATAACCGGGGCGTATCCCACATTGCCCTTGTCAGGTTTCATATCATCATTGCCACGTAAATTCAGTGTCTGCTGAATGTTCTCAAAGCCAGTCTTCATACGGACAATGGACTCATCAATAATGACTATCTTGGACTCAGCCATACACTCTCCCAATACAAGTACTGGAAAACAGTACAAAATAAGCAACGGCCTGCAATGCCTTAAACCCCCTGCATCGCAGGCCGCTCACTTGCCAATTCAGGCAGTATTACTGCAGCGCGTTGGCCAACTGAGAATCGAGTTCGGTCAAAGCATCCTGCGTCTTTTGCAGGAACTGCTGCATGCCATTAAGACCATTCACAGTATCGGTTGCACCCTTAGTGAACTGCTGGTACGAAGTCTCAAAAGCACCGGAAGCCTTATCTGTGACGAAGCCGCTCGTCACCAACTCGCTCACGGTCTTGTTCAACTGATCAAGCGTATCGACAAGACTTTGGCGGCCACTCTCAAGGCTGCTCTTCACACGCTGGATGTCATCATACGTTACATTTACGTTGGCCATAGGACTAACCCTTCCCATACGGAACCTTACGCCACCGGTCCATACCGCCGCCGACGCCGAATGGACAACCATGCCCATCCATGAGTAAGAATACCCCCGATATACGGTCTTGACAATACATTGAGCCAGAATAAGAACAGTAGAACGATGCTCCTAAAACTAGCTGACCTGCACCAACTTTGCTCTCATGCCGCCGAAACGTAACACATCACCCGGAACCATGCTGGTCCTGGTAAGCTTAGGCAGTTCAATTCTGGAACCATGAGATTCCAACCATGTACCATTGGCAGAATCACAGTCCATCACCCAGACCTGCCCTATAGCGGTCACACCAAATTCGAAATGTCTGCGCGAAGTCTGCTGGCTGGAATCATGCAGCACCGCAAATGCCTCATATCCATCTTCTGCCGTAGATGGCATCCGCCCGGCACCACATCTCGATTTCACCTCAATGCGCTGCCCATCCGAAAACTCCATCACATACCGCGGAATTTTGCGATGCAAGGGCAGATTCACTTCGGCAGAGACCGGTTGACCAGCACGTACTGGTGGTTCGCCAAATGAAGACCCTTCCAAAGCGGCACGACTCCATTCATCTCGGATACTGGTCTGACTGGTTCTTGGCAGCACAGGCAGTTCCCGATACACCTGCGCGGGGCTCGTACCAGCAATAATGCCTGATGCCTTTTTCTTCTTGCCAAACATAATCGTCATCTCCCCGTGCGCGGTGCTGGAGGTATCGCTGGCGTCTCCGATTGCGGCTCTTGTGGCATAGGTGGAGCCGGTATTGCTTCGACTGCGGTAAGCAGTGTATCCTGAGGCTCGGCTTCAGGAACTCCATCCATAGGTTCGCTGGACGCCACCTGCATAGTAACGGACAATGCTCCCATATGTACAAATCCTCGGCCAGATGGCACATCAGCCGTCAACTGCGCGCGGCGAAGACGAATATTGATGAGATCTTGGTAAATCACCTCGTCCGGTTTCAACAACACGCCTTGACGAATCGTCTTAACCTTGGATCCCCAATTGCCGAATCCAGTGGGAAATTCCGCCGCATCTCCAGCAACGACGAATCCCGCAGAATTAGCATCAAGTACACCGATCTTCGATTGCAACCAGTTCGAAGCTGGAACATCCTTCAGCAGTTGGCAGTCATCGAACACAAATAACGTTTTGGGATCATCTGCATATTGAGAGAGCAGTTCCTCGGTAAGCTCAGATGGCAGAGTGATTATCCGTTCTACACCCGGCTTATCGACAAATGCACGCAATGCATTGTTCTTGGGGGCTGCGAGAATCACGCGATACCCACCGGCTAGCGCGCCATTGACAATGGTGACCAGCATAGTGGTCTTGCCGCTTTGCGACGTACCGTAAATCGGCAACATGGGCGTCTCACCTGGATCGAACAATATTGGCTCGTTGTCTTCGCCACCGATGCCGAGCGGAATGCGGTGTTTTGTTCCACGTTCCGGAAGATAATCATCGCCATAGTCGCTGATACGAGTGTGCACTGCGGACAAAGTAATCTCTTCAGGCAGCTGCTCTACAGTGAAGGGCATGACCGCACGTGGCAATCCGCGGTCACGACCAGACTTCAGTTTGGTTCCGCTAGCACGAATCAATTCTGATTCCTCTTGGCCGGAAAGACCTTCGTGAATCTTTGCAACCTGGATTTCAGCGCCATCTTCCGATCGGTATCCACGCCCATCAGGAATGTTTTCCGGCACATCACGTGACGACATGCCGACTTCCGTGTAATCGGATGGATCGACCAAACGCAGCAGTATCTTGCTGTCCGAAAGCACCGACATGCGACCGGCTAGTAGTAGATGATCTCCTGTGAGAATAAAGTGAACACCTGAAGATGGGCCTTCGCGCATCAGTATCTGCAGACGCTCAATCAGGGAGCCACCATCGTAGCTCTGGAATACTGAGTTGAAACCATCCCATGAATCCAGCAATACCAATATGTGCGGTAATGCGCCTTCACGTGCAGCTACATCGCTCGCATTGTATTCATCGATGCTGCTGTAACCATCTTTAGACAGCAGACTCGCTCGGCGTTTAGTTTCCGCTTCAAGTTTGCCTATCAGACGCTCAATCTTCTGCGTCTCACTGCGTAACGCCACCGCGCCTACATTCGGCAAAGCAGTCAACGGTGAAATCGCGCCATTGCCTGCGTCGATGCAGTAGATGTGCAGTTCTCTCGGCGTATAAGCCATGCTGCCTGAATAGGCAATAGTGCGCAATGCCGTAGATTTACCGGAACGCGACGTTCCGACAATGAACATATTGCCAAAGGAACTGGCATCTATAGACACTACTGTCTGTTGCTGGCGTTGAGGATAGTCGCCCAAAGCGAATGGGATAATCACATGCCCCTGACTATCTTTATCGGTCGAGGCCTCAAACTCTTTCAGCTGGTTCAAATCCACATGTTCGGACAATGCCGGTAGCCAAGGCTGCCGCTGCTGAGGGATATGCTCACGACGCGCGACTTCGTTGATGCTATCCACAAGCATCTTCAAATCGGTCACATTCACATCGCCCTTGTCCTTCTTGCTCTTCGGCCGTTGTGGCACCGCGCCGCCGAGTTGAGAGAACGCCATTGAACGAATAAACGGAGTCTGAGTCTGCTGTGATCCCTTATTCTTTGACGGATTGATATATCTTCCGCCCACACGCGCCGATTGGAACGGGATCAGCGAGCTGGAACCCAAACGTACCACAGCACGGCCCGGTGTGGATTTTGAAATCAGTGCGGCATCTTTTGCATCGATCACATCCTGGCTCTCTGAGGAATCAGTCATGCGCAAGGCAATGCGCAAGTTCGTGTTCGCTCGGATTTCCGGGGAAACCACACCACCCGGTCGCTGCGTGGCAAGCAACAGATGAATGCCCAGCGAACGGCCTCGCTGCGCAATGTTCACCAAACCGGTGACAAAGTCAGGAAGTTCACGGGCGAGCGAGGCAAATTCATCGATGACGATGAGCAATCGCGGTATCTCTGGAAGGCTGGGCTTGGCCTCACGCATATCGATATAATCTTCAAGATCCTTGGCTCCAGCCCGTGCCAGTAAATGCTCACGGTAGTTGAGCTCGGCACCCAGCGAAGTCAGCGCACGGGAAACAAGATGATTATCCAAATCGGTGACCATGCCCACGGTGTGAGGTAGTTTCACACAATCCTTGAATGCCGCGCCACCTTTGTAATCCACAAGCACGAAGTTCAACGCTTGTGGCGTATTGGCCACAGCCAGAGATGCGACCAAGGATTGCAATAATTCTGACTTACCAGAACCGGTGGTGCCGCCAATCAATCCGTGAGGGCCGTCTTTGGAAATATCCAATCCGAATGGACCATCCACGGATTCGCCAATCACACACGCTGTAGAACGTGGGTACATTGCCCATCGCGCCTCGATTTGCTCCGGCGTAGGCGTCAAATCCAGCAAATCCAACAGACGACTGTGATCGGGAATGGCGGACTGCCCTTCGGCAGGGCTGCCATCTTCAATGGGAGCCAACGCACCAGCCACGGCACCAAGCCAATCCTGCGATACCAAATCAGGCATGATGTCAAACACATCGTCGGCTTTGTTGCTTTCCACACGAAGGTCTTTCGCGGTAGCAGTAATCACGGTCTGGCATTCCTCAGGTAATAATCGCTCATCCGTGTCGATGCACAGTGCGTATATACCAAGTGCCGGCCCCTCCTGCAGGAGTCGTATGATGCCAGGCATGGAGCGCAGCACGTGCGCATGTTCCATGATGACAACCACCGCTGGCCCCACCCAGTGTTTGATGGACTGCCGCTTTTGCTCACTGCTGCGTTCATCCAGCATCGTCGTCAGCTCAGAAATACGCAGAGCCAAATCATCCGCACTAACCGCCATGGTACGCACCGCATTCTGGCCGAAATGCGGCGCAAAATGCGGGAACCACTGCGCAAACGACCAATCAATGCCAGCAATCGCCTGACCTCGATCCTTAAGGCGAGGAGACAGCAGATACAACGTGAGATCACGGGTGGAATGCAATGCCGCCATCTGCGCGGTCATCCATGACACCACCGGATACAACACGTCGGCATTTCCAGTGCAGCCAACACATCCGGCATCCGGCAGAGATACCGCTACCGGAAAATTCTTCAACTGCCACTTGGTGACCCGCTCAAACTCCATTTTTTGGGGGTCTTCCAATGTGATGTGCGAGTCTATGGTTCCCGTGCCCACACGCAAACGCAGCCACGATTCATCAGTGGAGCGGCGGTTCCACAACCGTGCGGTGTGACGAGCGCAGATATCCAATACCTGTGTGGGATCAGGATACTCCCGTCGTGACTGGGCCACCTCAGCATCAACAGCTTTTTGCGCCTCGCCGCGAATACGCTTCGTGTTTTCCGCAAAGCGTTTCATCTGCTGCTTGTATCGCTTCTTTCCGGCACGATTACCGGAAATATACGAGCCAATCATCATCGCTGGGCTCATCAGACCGAACATGAGATAGGTATAGCTCTTCAGAAGCACGCACATTACTGCAGCCATTGCCAGAGGCAGCAGGCTCGTGAGCAGGGGAATCGGCGCTTTCTCTGGCTTCTGCGGTTCTCCGGGCAGCGTAAACTTTCGCTGTTTGACCACCTCGCGAATCTTCGGCGGCCTAGCGAACAGCCAGCGACCTTCCATTTCTTCAGTATCCACCGGCACGGAAGTCTCACGGCCGTGGGTCACGGTGACAATGCATTCCGGCAGCACGATTTCGGTGCTGTTATTCAGTGATACCGGTTCTATGACTTCTTTGCCATCGATGAAAACACCGGAATGAATTTCCCGCTTGCGCTTGCGGTACCATGCGGTGCGCTTCTGCAGCTTGCCTTCACGCACATGCGGAATCAGGCGTACGTCACTGTCTGCCCCGACATCCAACATGAAATCCGCATTCATGGAGTTTCGTTCAGGATTCAGCAATGTGCCTATCGACATCGTGCCGACAGACACATCATATACAGCGCCCGCATTCTCGCCGCTGACAAACCGCAATTGCACATAACCATCATTGAGACCGGTATTGGCATAAGGATTCAATGGTTTCCGATCACGCTTCAACAGCGAAATCCACGAGCCCTCGTGCAAACCCGCCTGCGACACGGTAATGGTCGGAGGCACAGTTCTACCGTCTATGGCCAAACCCATGGAATCCAAAGGCGACTGAAATCCCACAATATTGGACAGCGAAGGAAGAATAGCGGATATCGACGTATCACCGGACACATCCAGATAGGCAGTGAAACGCACATCCGCAATGCCATCGTGGATGGTAACCAAACCCTTCATCAGTTTCTCCCCTCGCCTATCTTCTGATTAATTTATATCATCGCTCTGCCCCATAGATTCGCAGCAGGCATGCACAAATGAAAGGGACTCCAGCACATCCTCGAACACACACAACGTCTACGCACGACAAGCGATGCCGTTCAACACCACAGCCGGTGACCAGACAACCCATACCCAGCCAACACCACATCACGCAATCCCTCATCAACGGTAGTGGGCCAGCCCAGAATCAATTGGACTGGCCCACTATGGCATCAGCAATTACTCACCGCAACGCCCCGCAAACAACCCTCGTTAACGGAAAACGAGTGCAGTCACCTCACCGCTCGAACGGGTTCTTGCGGTACGCAAACTGCTTTCTGCGCTGGTTCACCGCGACAATCGCTCCGGCGATGGCGGCCAAGACCACCAGCGCACCGAAGATCATCGTGTTGCGCAGCCACGGGGTGTGGGTGGCGTACTGCCACCAGTTGGAGGCCACGTAGATGTTGTCGTAGGTGGACGTCGCCTCGTTGCCTGCCTTGTCGATCGTGTGGATCACGATCTCGTGGCTCTTGGCGTCGGCGTCGAACGTCAGACTCGGCGTGGACTTGAGCGTGGCATCGCCCTTCCAGCTGTCTTTGAGCTGGCCGTCGACATACACTTCGGTGGACTTGATGCCGAGGTTGTCTTTGGCGTCCACCGATGCGGGCTGTCCCTGCTGGCTGTAGTACACGGTGCCGGACTTGATGCCGAGCAGCGAAGCAGTCGGCGCGGTCGAGTCGACGGCGAAGTTCACTTCGGCAGTGCCCTTACGGTCGGCGTTCTTCTTGTCCATGGTGTTCTGCGAGAGGTTGCCCGCCTCGTCCATGGACTGCACCTGCACACGGTAGAAGCCGTCGGAGTTAAAGCGGGATGCCGGCACGGTGTACACCGTACGGCTCCATCCCTTGTCGTCAGAGGTCGCTACCTTGTAGTCGTTGTTGGTGAGCGTGGTCGCCTTGTCGTCCTTGGCGATCACGATCTGGCGCTTGCTCAGGTCAAGACCGGAGACGTTGATCTCCGTTATCTGCACGTCCTGCGCCTTCTTCAGGTAGGTGCCGCGCAGGTTCGTGGTGTCCGCATCGAACGTGTAGGTGGAGCCGAAGCGGTTCACGGAGAAGGTCTTCTTGGTCTCGAACGTGTTGCCAGCCAGATCGGTGCCGTGCGCCTTGATGGTGTACACGTCATCGAAGTCGACCTTGCGTTCGAAGTCCGTGAAGTCCACGGTGCGGTCGTTGGCCGTATCGGTGGTGACGTTCTTGGGCATCTTGTCGCCCTTGAGTTCGCCGCGATGGTCGCCGACCAGCGTGTAGCTCACGTTCTTCATGTCGATGTTGACATCGTTGAAGTCAATCAACGGTGCCACGGTACCGGCGTACGCAGTCTTGTCTTCCACGCGGTCGATCTTGATCTGCGGCTTGGTCTTGTCAACCACGAACTCGGGTTCGCTCACCTCTTCGGCCTTGTTGCCGGCCAGATCGGTGGCGGTGGCCTTGATGGTGAAGTGCGCCTCGCCCGTGAATGCCACGGAGTTCGTCCACTCGGTGGATTCGCGCGTGCCGCCGGTGCGCTGCCAGCCCGCCGGGCCGGGGGCTGCGGTGTCCGCGCCGTTATCGTCCTTGGCGGTGACGGTGATGACCGATTCGTCCTTGGAGAAGTTGCGCTCGACTTCGCGAATGGTAGCGTTGCGATCGGCCGCGTAGTACTTGCCGTTCTTCACGTTGTTGTTGTCGAAGGTGAGGGTCAGCTTCGGAGCCACGGTGTCGACCGTGAACTCCTCGTGAATCGTATTCGACGGGTGATCGCCCGGATCGGTGTAGGCGGCGTCCACAGTCCAGTCGCCGTCGCTGTCGGCGGCGAAGGTGGCCACGTACGTCTTCAGGTCACCACTCGCGTTCTTGAAGGAGGAGACCGGAATGGTGGCCTTCTTGCCGTCGATCGACGTGGTGACGACCACACGATCGCCCTCATACTTCTTGGAGAAATCGAAGTTCGATTCGGTCAGTGTCACGGTACCGGTACGGTGGGCCTTGTAGTACTTGCCGTTGCGCACATCGTTGTTGTCGTAGGAGACCGCGATGGTGGGAGCCACGGTGTCGATGGCCACGCCGTTCAATCCCTTCAGTGCGTTGGCGGCTTGGTTGCCGTTCACGCCTTCGTAGGCGTTGAGCCTGCCGGTGTCGACCGGGTTGCCGGCCTCATCGCGAATGGTGAGGCTGGTTTCACCAAGGTAAACGCGCTGGCTGTCGCCATCCATCGTGAAGCTGATGCTGCCGGCGGCCGCGTCGCCCGCATAGACGGGAGCCGGGTCGTTCTTGCCGGAAAGCCAGTTGTCGAAGTGCTTGGTGGAGAACGCGGTGGAGTCCGCAGTCACACCGGACACATTATCGCTGATGCCGTTCAGCGTGGCCGTGAAGACATCAGTGGAGAAGATCCAATCCCACTTCTTCGGTGCTTCACTGGAAGCGGTCAGGTCGCCCAGCTTCGGAGCGGTCCAGTCGAGCACCACGTCTTTGGACTGGGTGGATGCCTCATTGGCCTTTGCCTGTAGACCGGCATAGGCGAGGTGCAGCGTGTAATTGCCTTCCACTTCGTCGGTCTTACCGTTGATCAACAGCTTCTGGCCGGAGAGCGTCCACGTGTAGCCATCGCCTTCAGCCCACTGTGCATCGCTGGCATCCAACGGCTTGATGTTCTGCTCGTTCTGGCCACCGGTCAACGGCGTGGTGTTCGAAGTACTACCAGCGAGCAGGTTCGTCTTGCCGGCGTTGAGCTTGGCGTAAATCGGGAACCAGTGGTCGGTGATGGTGTAGGCCACCTTGACCTTGCCACGGAAGTACTTGTTGTTGTTATCACTGGAGTCGGGCACGGAGTTGTCGGACTTGGTGACCGCGAAGGATGCCTTGGTGTCGTTGCCGTTCACATCGGCAACGACGGCGTCGTAATCCTTGACATTGTCCTGAACCGGAGCTTTCTTGAAGCTTTCCTTGTCCAGCGCGTTGCCGAGGTTGTCATTGACACTTACCGTGATCTTGCTCAGGTCGTAGAAGCCTTCCTGATCAAGGGTCAACTGTCCCTTGCCTTCGTTGTCGAGTGTGACATTCACCGTCTTGCCCTCGGCAAGCGTCTTGCCCTTCAGATCAGTGCCGTCAGGAATGGTCAGCTTAACGGAGTCATCCTTGATGCCGGACGTATGGGCTTCGTTCTTGGCGGAGTCGTTCGAGGACTGGCCGTTGGGCAGCAAGTCCTTGATCCAGACCGTGAACGTCTGTGCACCGGCCTTGGCGAAGACCGTGTAGCTCTTGCCTTGCACGGTGGTATCGACGATGGTCTCGCCCTTGGCACCGGCCGGACCGCTGATCTTGGTCAGCACTGGGCGCTTGGTGTCCAACAGGTAGTTGGTAGTGCCGGTGCTTTGAGCGTTGAACAGCTCGACATTGTTGCCGAAGTTCTTCTGGAGCGTCAGCTGGTAGTCGCCGTTGAACTGCTTGCCGGTGGCATCCTTGTCGGTTTCGGTCCGCTTGGGCAGGTTTGCGGTGCCCAGCGTGATGACGCCGTCCTTATAGGTGGCGTCACTGATCTTGAACGTGAAGGACTTCGAACCGGCGTCGCCGTATTGCACCGCACCGGTCAGCAAGTTGGCATCGGCATAGCCGGCCTTGACCACATCCCAGCGGTAGGCGAACGCGGGGTCACCGGCGACCTTGAGGGAGATGTTGGTGAGATCTTCCTTGTAGGTATTCTGCGGGTCAGCATCGTTGAGCTGCAGAGTCGCCTTCGCGGTCTGCTTGCTCACGCCCAGCGTATCCGGCAGCTGCTTGGCCGCAGCGGCCACGGTGGTATCAGTGGACTTGGCCAGTGCGGCCTTCACCGTGGCCAATGTGGTTTCGGCATCGCTGACATTGGGCTTCGTGGTCGCCTTATCGGTGGCTCTGAGGGATACGCCGGCCAGCGTGTACTTGCCGTCCTGGTCGCCGAGCGTCAGTTGGACCTTGTTGGGGTCGTTGTTCACGCGCTGAAGTTCGGTCCACTTGCCGGTGACCTTATCGCCATTCCACGTGGTGTAATCGACCTTGGCTTCGACCTTTGCCAGACCAGAGGTCTGTGCATCGTCTTTGCCGGCACCTGTTGCCGTGGAATCGGGCAGCAGATCGCGCGCGTCCAAAGTGATGGTGGCGGCAGAACGGGACACGACACTGATGGAATCGTCCTTGGTGGAGGTCAGTTCATCTCTGCCTGCCTGGTAGGCGGCACCGGTGAAGCTCGGAGCCTGCGTATCCACGCCGAAGGTCTTGGCGTTATTGGTCACGTCACCCAACACTGCCAGCAATGTGGGGTTATCGGTTACCGTAATGACATACTGGCCGTTTGTGTTCTTGGCGTCAATCAACGGCTTGGCGGCATCCGCTGCGATGACGATCTTGTCACCGGCGTCGTTCACCGTGGCGCCGGCCACCGGGAACGCGCCCTGGTACACGGTCTTGCCGCCAGCGGTCAATGTGCTGGTGAGCAGGTTCAGGTTCTTGGTGCCGTCACCTTCTTGCAGACCCTTCAGTTCGTCCGCCAGCCACGGGTTGTTCTTGACGGTCAGTGTGACCTTGGGAGTGCCGTTGATGTAGTCGGTGCCGCTTACCGATACCGTGGTCTTCGGCTGGACATTCTTGCCGATACGAATCTTCGTGTAGGTGAACTTATCGCCGGCAATTGCGTTTACCTTTTCGGCCTTGGACTGCGTACCTGCATTGTCCGTGGCTTGGATGGTGAAGTCCGTCAAATCGTAGGTTCCGGCCTTGGTGAGCGGGAATGTGTAGGTGCCGTCACCGTTGTTGGTCAACGTGACCGTGGCCTGCTTGCCCGTCTCAGGATCGATACCGCTTGCAATCACCTTGCCCACACCGGCACCATCATCCGTAACGGTGAAGGTCAGGGCACGTTCTTTACGGTCGACTGCGAAGAGTGTCTTTCCGAACGGAATATCAATGCCGCCGTTCTTGGAGTAGCCCTTCCACGCAACGGTAGGAGCGGTGGTGTCGATGGCGAACGACTGCGTTACAGTCGGCGTGCCCGGCAGCGCGGAGTTCAGGCTTACGGTGTGGTTACCGGTCTTCAGGTCCAGTCCGGCATCGCCGCAGTCCATGGCACCATTCGTAAGATTATCGGCATCGCACACCGGGATTGTGGCACCGATGCCGTCGGCAGCCGGAACGGTCAGCAACTTGATACCGTTCGCCTTGAGCAGGGAGAGTTCATCGGCGAAGTATGCGCTCGTGCTGCTCACCGAGAAGCCGCCGACCTTGCTGTAATACGTGGTGCCGTTGTTGACAGCACCCTTATCCGGGGTGGTACCGGTCAGATTCAGGGACAGACCAGTGCCGGCATTCGGGTCAACAATAACGGTCTTCGCGTCGAGCAAATCGCTCAACGGCTTCGCATCGGAAGCGCTGCCGAACCAATTGGTGACCGTAACCGTGGTCTTGGTCAGGTCGGTCTTGCCGTTAGGCACGGTCCATGCTTCATCTGCCTTGACCGTATCGGTCTTGGTGCCGTTGCCATTCGGATACGTCACCTCATAAGACACGACATTGGCTGCCTCAGCCGCAACCGGAGTAAAGGTTACGGACGGCGACGTGGTCGTGAACCAGGTACCGTCGGTCGTGTCTTTGCCTTTCAGCCAATCAGTATCAGCAACGCCGCCGAACACCGCCGTATCCACGGCGGCGGGCTTGGTGCTGTCATAAGACAATTGAGGAGCCGTGATGGTGCTCGTGCCGTCGCCATCCTTGAACTGATTCAGGTCAATGGCGGCATCTGCCGCTGTAGGATCAGCCGGCGCGGCAACTGTCACATCGAGCGTAACCGGATCACCGCTCAGAGCGAACGCCGGACCATCATTCGGCTCAACGGTGTAGGTGTAGCCGTCCTGCACATTGCCTGTACGGTGGAAGTCGCCATACTTGACTTCCTTGACGCCCAAGATGCCCACGGTCACGGTAAAGGCAATCTTGTCTTTATCCGCACCTTTGTATTGTCCGTTACGGTCAAATTGGCCCGCGGGGAAACCATCAAACCCAGTAATCGTCACGCCCAGACGAACATTCGAGGCATTGGTGCGGCCATCGGTCAGCGGCTGGGCATTATCGGCCACCTTGCCGTCCTTATCGGCGGCATACCAAGCCAAATCCATCTTCGGCGTAGTGGCGGCAGCCGGCTGTGCCTTGACGGCCTTGAAGGAGCGTGCGGACACCACGGAGCCGGTGGTCTGCTCGGGCTTGAGGTCGGAAGTCGAATCGGCGCTGGCTACCACGGCGGTAGCACCCATGGCAAGAGCCGCCACAGCCACGGCCGCACCGATCAACGACTTGCGCCAGAAACTGGAATTAGTTACGAAGCTCATTACTTGTTCTTCCCTCCACGAACCAGGATGGTACGGGATTCATCGTCGTCGGACGATGCTTCATTCGTCTTGCGGAATTGCATCAGCGAGGTCTCGCCCTCGTCCGCCAATTCGGCGGCGGAAGCCATGGACACCGGAATCTCAACCACAGATTCGAGTGCGGCCTTGGTACCCAGACGGGTGCTTTCGTCTTCCTCGTCCACCACGGCCGGAGCGGCGGAAGCCTTTTGCTTGGCACCGGGCACTGCGGACGGCTTGTCTTCGCCGGGGCGAGTAATGCCACCCTTGGTGCTGGCGGAACCCAGAGAGCCGGAACCGGTACCGGTCACCGGGCGGAATTCGATGTCGCTGGTGTCATGCGTACCGGTGGTGGTATCGGAAAGGGCACCCTTCTTGCGCTTGCGGCGCGAGCCTTCGCCCAGATTCTCGGCGTTGGCCCACGAACCGGCGCGCACTCCACGCAGTTCGGCGATCTCACGTTCCGCGCGCTTGCCGGTCAGGGCGTCACGCACGGCGGGAATGTTGAACTTGCGGAACAGCACTACGGCCACGACCGCAAGAATCACGGCCAAAGCCAGGAATACGACTGCCAGAGTCCTATAGATATCGGCGTTCACTTGGCGTCCCCCTTGATATCAACGAAAGCGTTGGCGATGGCGTCCTTGGTGGGCTTTTCGGCCTGTTGCGCGGCTTTCTTGCTGGCATCCAGCTCATCGGTGGTGGTTTCGGTCTTGTCGGCAAGCGATGCGGCGGCATCGGCCAAATCGCTCATCTGCTGTTGCGTGATGCCGTCCGCGCGGAACTTGCGCGGGTACACGCGCAAAGCGTCCAAGGTCAGGTTCGCGGATTCGAGGCTGATCACACCGTTATCTTCCTGAGCGGCGGACTTCACCAGTTCGTTCAGCTTGCTGAAGTACGGCTTGTACTTGCCTGAATCGGATCCTTCGTTGATCAGCGGCACGATCTCCGTGTTGAAGTCGGCGATGTCGGCGTAGATCTTGGCGAGCTTGACGTTGCTGAAGCTACTCTCTTGTGCCGCGTTGTGCATCCACTGCGAAGCGGCGCGGATGCGGGCGTATCGCTGTGGATCGGTGTTGGCGGCGGACGCGCTTTGGCCGGCCATCTTGGAGCCGGAGTAGTAGTACCAATACATGCGGCCGGTGTCGAAGCTCAGCTCGGCCCACTTGGTGGAGTCCTTGCGCAACGAGTCGGCGTGCTGGTTGATCAGCGTGTTGTAGATCTGCTCTTCGTCGTCGCTGAAATCACTGTCAGCGGTGTAACGCTTGATCAGCTGCTCGTACGGTTCAATGGCATTGGTCTTGATTTCCACTGCGCGCACGTAGGCGGCTTCTGCGGCGGATGCGTCGGTGGTCTGCGCCGCCTGGTTCATCCAGTAGTCGTAATCGGTGTTCTGCGCGTGGTTGGCTAGCACCAGGCTGCCGCCGGCGAGGGCCAGGCAGACCACGGAGGCGATCGCCGTGCCGAGGAAGCCCCACCACTTGGAATTCAGCGCCTTGCGGTATGCGGCGTCTTCCTGCTTGTAGTGTTTCAGCGCATACGCGAAGTCGGCGCAGGTCTGGAAGCGATCGTCCGGATTCTTGCTGGTGGCCTTGGCAATCACCAGTTCCAAGCCCTGCGAAAGCTCCGGGTTGATCTCACGAATCGGCACAATGCCGTTCTTGCGCGGGTGTGAGCCAGTCAGCAGGTAGAACAGGGTGGCACCGAGCGCGTAGATATCGGTACGTGCGTCCACGGTGCCGTTATCGGCGAACTGTTCGGGAGCGCCGAAGCCCGGCGTACCGAGCTGGCGGTCGTCACCGACCAGCGGCTTGCTGTCCGCATCCTTGCCGGTCTCCAGTGCAATGCCGAAGTCGATAAGCTTGATTGCGCCCTCAGGGGTCAGCATCACATTCGAGGGCTTCATATCGCGGAAGATCACCGGATGCTTGCGGCGGTGCAGATAGTCGAGCACATCGCACAGCTGGATGCCCCAATCGACCACGTCTTCTTCGGACTGCGGGCCTTCCTTCTTGAGCAGGCTCGCCAAGGTCTGGCCTTCGACGTAATCCATAACGACGAACAGGCTGCCCTTTTCTTCGATCAGGTCGACGATACGCGGAATCGCCGGGTGATCGAAGCGCTTAATCATATTGGCTTCGACGGTCAGGCTCTTAATGACCAAGTCGCGCTGCACCGGATCAGAGGCACTGCGAATTTCCTTGATGGCCCATTGCTTGTTCAGCGAGGAATCCATTGCCAGATAGACGGTGGACATACCACCCTTGCCGATCTGGGCAAGGATCTTGTACCGCTTGCCGACCAATGTGTTTAACCCCACCATAGGTGGCCCTCCAACACTTGTCTCTTCTCTTACGACTTCCGTGCACGTACCGAGCCACAAACCACTGGGAGCGGTGCCCACACTCCTAAGTTGCCACACTACCCCCGTAAATCGACAAGAACAATACTGCTGTCTGAAAATGCGAGATGGCCCGGAACCACACGAGTTCCGGGCCATCTTATCGGGGGTGAGGAGGGTTACTCCTCGATGTCGGGCTGACCGCCCTGATCGGAGTAGAAATCATCCGGGTTGAAGTCGTCGCCGAGCTTCAGATCACCGAACTCGAGATTCGAGAAGTTCAGGTCAGACAGGTCGGCATCGGAGAAGCTCGCGTCGCCGAGATCGCCATCGCCGCCCAGACCGAAGTTCGGGTAGATGGTGTCGCGGATGGCCTTGTCGGGCTCGACCACGGCGTTGCGGTAGCGGGCGAGGCCCGTACCGGCCGGGATGAGCTTACCGATGATGACGTTCTCCTTGAGGCCCTTGAGGTCATCGACCTTCTCGGAGAGGGCGGCTTCGGTGAGCACGCGGGTGGTCTCCTGGAAGGATGCGGCGGACAGCCAGGAGTCGGTGGCCAGCGACGCCTTGGTGATGCCCATAAGCGCCGGACGACCGACGGCCGGACGGCCACCGTTCTTGACGATGTTGCGGTTGATCTCGCGGAAGCGGGCATTGTCCACCAGCTCACCCGGCAGCAGGTCGGTGTCGCCGGAGTCGATGATGGTCACGCGGCGGGTCATCTGGTGCACGATGACCTCGATGTGCTTGTCGTGGATATCCACACCCTGGGAGCGGTACACGGTGTGCACTTCCTCCACGATGTTGACCTGGGCGGCGCGCTTGCCGAGGATGGTGAGGATCTTCTTGGGATCCACGGAACCTTCGACCAGCTGGGTGCCGACCTTGATGTGGTCGCCGTCGGCGACCTTGAGCGGCACGCGCTTGGAGACCTGGTAGGTGATCGGCTTGATCACGCCGTCTTCCTTCGGTGCGCCGGAATCGGCGTCCGGGGTCAGGATGATCTGGCGACCGCGATCGTTCTCCACGATCTTGATGCTGCCGGCGAACTCGGTGATCGGGGCCTCACCCTTCGGGGTGCGGGCCTCGAAAAGCTCGGTGACACGGGGAAGACCCTGGGTGATATCGGAGGCCGCGGCCACACCACCGGAGTGGAAGGAACGCAGCGTCAGCTGGGTACCAGGCTCACCGATGGACTGGGCGGCGACGATACCGACGGTCTCGCCGACATCGACCAGCTTGTTGGTGGCCAGGGACCAGCCGTAGCACTTGGCGCACACGCCGCGCTTGGACTCGCAGGTCAGCACGGAACGGCACTTGACTTCCTCGACGCCGTGGGCCACGAGGTCGTTGAGCACGTCCATGGACAGGGCGTCGTCGCGCTTGTACAGCACGGTCTGTCCGTCGGCCGGGTCGATGACGTCGGCGGCGAGCAGACGGGAGTACGGGCCACCGTCGGCGGCCTTGACGAGCACCAGGTTGCCGTCGTTGTCGCGCTCGGCGACGCGGATGGGCAGACCGGCCTTGGTGCCGCAGTCCTCTTCGCGCACGATGACATCCTGGGAGACGTCGACCAGACGACGGGTCAGGTAACCGGATTCTGCGGTACGCAGTGCGGTATCGGCCAGACCCTTGCGTGCACCGTGCTGGGAAATGAAGTACTCCAGCACGGACAGGCCGTCGCGGTAGTTGGACTTCACAGGACGAGGAATGATCTCGCCCTTCGGGTTGGCCACGAGGCCTCGCATACCTGCGATCTGGTTGATCTGCATCATGTTGCCTCGTGCACCGGACTGCACGATGATGGCCAGGTTGGAGGTCGGGTCGAACTTCTCCTCGACTTCCTTGGACACCTCGGCGGTGCACTCGGTCCACAGGTCGATGAGTTCCTGACGGCGAGCTTCCTCGGTCAGCAGACCCATCTCGTAGTTGGCGTTGACCTTGTCGGCCTTGGCCTCGTACTCGGCGATCTTCTCGTCGCGCTCGGGCGGCTCGTTCACGTCGGAGAACGCGAAGGACACGCCGGACCACGGTGCACGGGTGAAGCCAAGATCCTTCAGGGCATCCAGCGTGGCGGCCACCTGCTGGGTGGAGTAACGCATGGCGATGTCGTCGACGATCTTGGACAGACGGCCCTTGGCCACCTGCTCGTTGACGAACGGGTAGTCGGTCGGCAGGGTCTCGTTGAACAGGATGCGGCCGTAGGAGGTGGCGAACAGCACGGTGCCGTCGTGGAAGCGCTCTTCCTTGACGACCTCGTCCTCACCTTCGCGCGGGTCGAGCACCTTGACCTCGCCGGGCTCCCAGTTCTTCGGCAGTACGAAGCTCTCGGGCAGGCGGATGAGCACCTTGGCCTGCATGTCGATCTCGTGGCGGTCGAGGGCCATTTCGGCCTCTTCCAGCGAGGAGAACACGCGGCCCTGGCCCTTGGCGCCTTCCAGCACGGTGGACAGGTAGTACAGACCGAGGATCATGTCCTGGGACGGCATGGTCACGGTGTGACCGTCAGCCGGCTTCAGGATGTTGTCGGAAGCCATCATCAGCGAGCGGGCCTCGGCCTGGGCCTCGGCGGAGAGCGGCAGGTGGACTGCCATCTGGTCACCATCGAAGTCGGCGTTGAAGGCGGCGCAGGCCAGCGGCGGCAGGTGGATGGCCTTGCCTTCCACCAGGATCGGCTCGAATGCCTGAATACCCAGACGGTGCAGCGTAGGTGCACGGTTGAGCAGCACGGGGTGCTCGGAGATGACCTCCTCGAGCACGCCCCACACTTCGGCGTCGCCGCGGTCCACAAGACGCTTGGCGGACTTCATGTTCTGCGCATAGTTCAGGTCCACGAGGCGCTTGATGACGAACGGCTTGAACAGCTCGAGGGCCATCGGCTTCGGCAGACCGCACTGGTGCATGCGCAGGGACGGGCCGACCACGATCACGGAACGGCCGGAGTAGTCGACTCGCTTACCGAGCAGGTTCTGACGGAAACGACCCTGCTTACCCTTGAGCATGTCGGACAGGGACTTCAGCGGACGGTTGGAGGCACCGGTGACCGGGCGACCACGACGGCCGTTGTCGAACAGGGAGTCGACGGCTTCCTGGAGCATGCGCTTCTCGTTGTTGAGCATGATTTCAGGGGCGCCGAGCTCGATCAGTCGCTTCAGACGGTTGTTACGGTTGATCACACGGCGGTACAGGTCGTTGAGGTCGGAGGTGGCGAAGCGGCCACCGTCGAGCTGGACCATCGGGCGCAGGTCCGGCGGGATGACCGGGATCACGTCGAGCACCATGGCCTCCGGCTTGTTGCCGGTGGTCAGGAAGGCGTTGACGACCTTGAGGCGCTTCAGGGCCTTGGTCTTACGCTGTTCGGAAGCGTCCTTGATCTCCTCGCGCAGTTCCTTGGAGATGGTCTCCAGGTCGAGGGACTGCAGGCGCTTCTTGATGGCTTCGGCGCCCATGCAGCCGTCGAAGTAATCGCCGTAGCGGTCCTGCATCTCGCGCCACAGGTCCACGTCGTCGACCATGTCGCCGGGCTTGAGCTTCTTGAACTTGTCGAAGACGGCGTCCACACGGGCGATCTGGTCGTTGTAGCGGGTGCGGATGGCAGCCATATCACGCTCGGCACCGTTACGCAACTTGGTGCGGGCCGGGCCCTTGGCCTCGCCGGCCTCCTCAAGGGCGGCGAGATCCTCTTCGACCTTCTTGGCGCGGGCTTCGATGTCGGAGTCACGGCGCTGCTCAAGGCGCTTGATCTCGGAATCGAACTCGTCCTGCAGGCCGGGCAGATCGTTGTGACGCTCGTCTTCGTTCACCTCGGTGACCATGTAGGAGGCGAAGTAAATCACGCGCTCCAGGTCCTTCGGGGTGACGTTCAGCAGGTAGCCGAGGCGGGAAGGCACACCCTTGAAGAACCAGATGTGCGTCACCGGGGCGGCGAGCTCGATGTGGCCCATGCGCTCACGGCGCACGCGGCTGCGGGTCACTTCGACGCCGCATCGCTCGCAGACGATGCCCTTGAAGCGCACGCGCTTGTACTTGCCGCAGGCGCACTCCCAGTCACGGGTCGGGCCGAAGATCTGTTCGCCGAACAGACCGTCCTTCTCAGGCTTCAGCGTACGGTAGTTGATGGTTTCAGGCTTCTTGACCTCACCGTGGCTCCAACCACGGATGTCATCGGCGGTGGCAAGGCCGATGCGAATCTTGTCAAATGCGTTGACGTCCAGCACTTGTTAATCCGTTTCTGTTCTTGAGACCTTCCCAAGCTCCCCTTGTCAGGGGAGCTGTCAGCCAAGGCTGACTGAGGGGTAGTGCAAACCGGAAAGGTCTCTGTACGTTATTTATTTCACGTTGGCGGAGCTACACGCGGCGTATTGACCGCATGCAGCCCGAGGGATCACTGGTATTCGGGCTCTTCGGCCTTCTGGTCTTCCTTGGCGGCCGCGTCGGGGCGGGCGCCGATGTTGAAGCCGAGGTCGTCAGCGGAGCTGGCCGGATCGTCATCCTCATCCTTCATGTCGATGGCCACGCCTTCGGCGTTGAGCACTTCGACGTTCAGGGACAGGGACTGCATTTCCTTCAGGAGCACCTTGAACGACTCGGGGATGCCTGCCGGCGGCAGGTTATCGCCCTTGACGATGGCACCATAGACACGCACACGGCCGTCGACGTCATCGGACTTGGTGGTCATCATCTCGTGCAGCGTGTAGGCGGCGCCGTAGGCCTCAAGGGCCCACACCTCCATCTCGCCGAAGCGCTGGCCACCGAACTGGGCCTTACCACCGAGCGGCTGCTGGGTGATCATGGAGTACGGGCCGGTGGAACGAGCGTGAATCTTGTCGTCGACCAGGTGGTGCAGCTTCAGCATGTACATGTAGCCAACGGAAATCGGCTTGGTGTACGGTTCACCGGTACGGCCATCGAACAGGGTGGCCTTGCCGTCGGGGCCGACCAGACGGTCGCCGTCGCGGTTCGGCAGCGTGGTGGACAGCAGACCCTTCAGGACCTCAGGCTTGACACCGTCGAACACCGGGGTGGCAACCGGGGTGTTCGGCTCGGCCTTCTCGGCACCGGACGGAATCAGTTTCTTCCACTCGGCTTCCAGATTCGGATCCAAAGAGATGTCCCAACCGGAGTGAGCAATCCAGCCAAGGTGCAGTTCGAGCACCTGGCCAAGGTTCATTCGGGAAGGCACACCCAGCGGGTTCAACATGATGTCGACCGGAGTACCGTCAGCCAGGAACGGCATGTCCTCTTCCGGCAGGATGCGGGAGATGCAGCCCTTGTTGCCGTGGCGGCCGGAGAGCTTGTCGCCCACCGTGATCTTACGATGCTGGGCGATGTAGACGCGGATCATCTGGTTGACGCCGTTGGGCAGCTCGTCGCCGTCCTCCTCGGCATCCTCACGGGTGATTTCCTTGACGCCGATGACGGTACCGGTCTCGCCGTGAGGCACGCGCAGGGAGGTGTCACGCACCTCGCGGGACTTCTCGCCGAAGATGGCGCGCAGCAGGCGCTCCTCCGGGGTCAGCTCGGTCTCACCCTTCGGGGTGACCTTACCGACCAGGATGTCGCCGGCCTCGACCTCGGCGCCGATGCGGATGATGCCGCGCTCGTCGAGGTTGGCCACAGCGTCCTCGCCGACGTTCGGCAGGTCGCGGGTGATCTCTTCGGCACCCAGCTTGGTTTCGCGGGCGTCAATCTCGTACTCCTCGATGTGGATGGAGGAGAGGGTGTCGTCCTGCACGAGGCGCTGGGAGATGATCACAGCATCCTCGTAGTTGTAGCCGTTCCACGGCATGAAGGCGATGAGCAGGTTCTTGCCCAGGGCCAGGTCGCCGTTCTGGATGGCGGGGCCGTCAGCCATAACCGAGCCGGCTTCCACACGCTCGCCGTCGTGGACGATCGGGCGCTGGTTGTAGCAGGTGGTCTGGTTGGAGCGCTGGAACTTGGCCAGCTTGTAGGAGCTGGTGGTGCCGTCGTCGTTCATCACGCGGATCAGGTCGGCGGACACGTAGGTAACCACACCGTCCTTCTCGGACTTGATGACGTCGCCGGAGTCGTTGGCGGCGCGCCATTCGGAGCCGGTGCCCACCAGCGGGCGCTCGGATTCGATCAGCGGCACGGCCTGACGCTGCATGTTGGTACCCATCAGTGCACGGTGGCCCTCATCATGCTCCAGGAACGGAATCAGGGAGGCGCCGAGGGAGACCATCTGGCGCGGGGAGACGTCCATGTAGTCCACGGAGCTCACCGGCACATCGACCGCCTCTTCTTCGCCGACTCGGGCAAGGGCGGACTTCTGCACGAAGTTGCCGTTCTCGTCGAGCTCCTGGTTGGCCTGGGCAATGACGTGGTCGAGATCACGGTCAGCGGTCATGTACTCGACCTCGTCGGTCACATGGCCGTTGACGACCTTGCGGTACGGGGTCTCGATGAAGCCGAACGGGTTGACGCGGCCGAAGGTCGCCAGGGAGCCGATCAGACCGATGTTCGGGCCTTCAGGAGACTCGATCGGGCACATACGGCCGAAGTGGGACGGGTGCACGTCGCGCACTTCCATGGAGGCGCGGTCGCGGGACAGACCGCCGGGGCCCAGTGCGGAAAGACGACGCTTGTTCGTCACACCGGACAGTGGGTTGTTCTGATCCATGAACTGGGAGAGCTGGGAAGTGCCGAAGAACTCCTTGATGGTGGCGTTCACCGGGCGGATGTTGATCAGGGACTGCGGGGTGATGGCCTCGGCGTCCTGAGTGGTCATGCGCTCGCGCACCACACGCTCCATACGGCTCAGACCGGTACGCAGCTGGTTCTGGATCAGCTCGCCGACTTGGCGGATACGACGGTTGCCGAAGTGATCGATATCGTCGACGTCCACGCGCAGGTCAACGTCTTCGCCGTTGCGCTTGCCCGGGAAGGTCGCCGCACCGTCGTGCAGGGCCACCAGATACTTGATCGTGGCGATGATGTCTTCCTGGTGGAGGGAACGGTCGTTGAAATCGGCCTCGACACCCAGCTTGCGGTTGATCTTGTAGCGGCCGACGCGGGCCAGATCGTAGCGCTTGGTGTTGAAGTAGAAGGAGTCCAGCAGGTTCTTGCCGGCCTCGGGGGTCGGGGTGTCGGCCGGACGAATCTTGCGGTAGAGGTCAACGAGGGCCTCGTCCTGGGTCTCGAGGGTTTCCTTCTCCAGGGCGTCGAGCACCAGCGGGTAGTCCTTGAAGGCCTGGGCGATCTCGGACTTGGTCATGCCGATGGCCATGAGGAACACGATGGCGGACTGCTTGCGCTTGCGGTCCACGCGCACCTGCGGCTGGTCCTTCTTGTCGATCTCGAACTCGAGCCATGCACCGCGGCTCGGGATGATCTTCGCGCCGAAGACTTCCTTATCGGAGGTGCGGTCCTGCTGGCGGTCGAAGTAGACGCCCGGGGAACGCACGAGCTGGGAGACGATGACTCGCTCGGTACCGCCGATGATGAAGGTGCCGTGCGGGGTCTGCAGCGGGAAGTCGCCCATGAACACGGTCTGGGACTTGATCTCGCCGGTGTCGCCGTTCTCGAATTCGGCGTTCACGTACAGCGGAGCGGAGTAGGTGTAATCCTTCTCCTTGCACTCCTGCACGGTGTGGCGCGGCTCCTCGAAGTACGGGTCCGAGAAGGTCAGGGACATGGTCTGTGCAAAGTTCTCGATCGGGGAGATCTCGTTGAAGACCTCGTCGAGACCGGAGGTGTGGGCCACGGTGTTGGTGCCGTTAGCCTCATCCTCTTCGACACGCTTCTTCCAGCGGTCGGAACCGATCAGCCAATCGAAGCTGTCGGTCTGTACGCCCAGCAGGTAGGGCACATCGATGGGTTCCTTGATGGAACCGAAGTTCACGCGATCCGACGCCTTGTGCAGATCAATGTCATGCTGGTCGGCGCGTGCGATGATGGTGGTGGTGTTCGTCGTAGACTCAGTAGCCAATGGACGTTCCTTATCGCTCGCTAATATGTGGTAATTCCCCTGGGAGCGCCGGCATGGCCACCATATGCCTATGCGGACGCTTCATTGTCGACGGCATGCCCGCAATATGACACACCTCATGCAAAGTCAAAAGAATACTGATATGCGAGGACATTTTTAGCTCCCGCTGACGAGGGAGCTGTCGAGCGGAGCGAGACTGAGGGAGAGACCCAGCGTCCAAACACCAACCGCAGGTCCTACCCCACCGTAAACGTCACCGGATCGCTCTTCACCTTCGGATGATCCTTCAAACTCAGCTGCGCCACGTACGTTCCCGCATTGACCTTGGCCCAATCCGACTCATCCGTGCATTCGGTGAGCGTGGCGTTCGCATCGGTATTCCACGTGACCTTCTGAACGTCCTTATCACCCTTGGACATCAGCAGCAGACGTGAATCCGCCGGACACACATCGGACTTGTAAATCGTTTCCTGACCGGAAGTAATGGTGAGCACACGGCCGGAATCGGCCCCGTCCACCAAACAGTTGCCTGACCCCTCGTGCACGATGGTCGCGGTGAAATCAAGCGATCCTCCTACCGGCACGGATTGGGAGGCCGCGGAAAGCTGCAATGTCACATCACTGGCCGAGCAATCCTTGACGTTGCTGACTTTCTTCGGAGCCGGCGTGGCGTCGCGGGAAATCGCATACACCTCGTCATGGTGAATCATCGTGTTCACGGCACCGATACCCCGGCCAAGGCTGTACACGCAGAATACAATCAGCGCGATTATCAGCAGCAACACCGTGCCGGCCACGATACGCCGACGACGATAGATGGCCTGCTGCTTTTTGCTGATCCTGCGCTTGCGCGGCTTGCCGGAACGGTCGTTTCGGGCGGGCCCGCCGGATGGCCCATTGGCCCCGGTGCCGGCTCCGCGTGCCGTTCTCGCGCCTGATGTGTTCCTCTGCACTGCCATAACCCTTCCAGTCTACGGTCACCACACCCATACACGCTTGGGGAGCCCGCCATTTTCACAATGTCAGCTGGGTAATCGCAGGCCGCCGTCCAGAATCTCGATCAGGCCGTCATCGTCAAGGCTGGCGATGCAGGCGGCAAGCTGAATCTGGTCCTTCCAAAGCTTGTCGGCATCTTCCCTGGGCAACGTGACTCCAGCGGGAAGCTCGCGCAGCGCGGCGAGCACCAGACCGCGCACCTGTCGATCCGTGCCTTGGAATCGTTGGCGTGGACGGGTGCGACGCTCCCCCAGTCCGGGGCGGCCGGCCTTGAGGAACGCGCAATCGTCGGCAATCGGGCAGGTGTCGCATAACGGCGATTTGGCCGTGCAGATCACCGCCCCCAGTTCCATTACCGACTGGTTCCATGTGACCGATGGGCGTTCGCCACGATGCAGTCGGGAGCGTTTGCCGCCACGGATAGTGCTGTTCACGGCATGTTCGGCGCTACCGGCATTATCGGCGACGTCAGCATCGCGCCCGAGAATCTCGTCTTTGGGCAGCATGCGGTTCGCCAGCGCGCGTTCGGCCGGGCTGGCCGCTCCCCCGCGCGATTCGACGCCAAGGAACACACGGCTCAGCACGCGGCGGATGTTGGTATCGATCACGGCGATTCGTTCGCCGAACGCAAAGCTCAGCACCGCGGAGGCGGTGTAATCGCCGATGCCGGGCAATGCAGTGAGTTCGTCATACGTACGCGGCAGTTTGTCGGCGTACTGCTCGGCCACCACGCGGGCACATTCCTGCAAGCGCAATGCACGGCGTGGATAGCCGAGCCGACCCCATGCGGTGATCACCTCGGTCTTGGGGGCCTCGGCGAGTGAGCGGGCGTCGGGCCAACGTTCCATCCAGTCGGTCCAGTACGGCACCACACGGCTCATCTGCGTCTGCTGGCTCATGACTTCGGATACCAGCACGCCCCACGGCGTGGCCCGTCCGAAGCGCCATGGCAAGTCACGCGCATTGGCCTCCCACCATGCTCCCAATCGCAAAGAAATTGCTGTGTCGTTCATCGTTCTTATTCTTAGCAGCTATGACGAACGAGGCAAAACACAACCCCCAGAGCACACCGAATCCAGCCAATCCCGAAACCAAAGTCGAGAAAATGTTCGAATACGGCTATCGCAAGTCGAATTACGGGCCGGACGAGCTGGTGACCGACGCACACGGCAACCCCATCTCCGTGGTGGACGCGATGCTTTCCGCCGAGAAGGCCGCCGCCACCGAAACCGTGACGCCGCACCTGTGCTATTACTCGCCGCGTATTCCCGGCAACACCGGTTCGGCCATCCGCCTGTGCGCAGTGACCGGCACGATTCTGCATCTGGTGGAGCCGCTGGGCTTCAACCTGCGCGACACCAAGCTGCGCCGTGCGGGCCTCGACTACCATGACATGGCCCACGTGGTGTTGCACCCGAATTTCGACAATCTGGTGGAGTCGATGCCCAATTCGCGCATCATCGCGTTCACCGCGCACGCCACCAAGCTCTACACCGAGGTGGAATACAAGCCGACTGACATCCTGCTGTTCGGCCCCGAGCCCGGCGACATCCCCGACCCGATGGACATCATGGAGGGCCCTCATGTGGCCGAACAAGTGCGGCTGCCCATGCGCCCGTCCCTGCGTTCCCTGAACCTCACCAACTGCGCATCCATCGCCATCTACGAAGCCTGGCGCCAGCTCAATTTTGCGGGCGGAGCGTGAGGAGAAGGCCCGGTGGGCCTTCGAGTAGCGACGCCGAACGAACGCCGACAGGCGCGAGAGCGGAAACACTGAGCTTCGCGCAGTGATGAACGCTGAATATAAGGCTACCTGCGTTTCGAGGGGCGGATTTGGCATCCGCCGGAGGTCTATTGCCGCTTCGAGGGGCTGTTAAAGGACGAAACCCCGAGTATAGGCGTTGAAATATCAACGCTTGTACTCGGGGTTTCTTGATTGAGGTACCCCTCTGAAAGCAGATACCTATCTGCGCAAATGTACCTCTTTGAAGGCAGATACCCTACTGAATCAGTTCTTGAAGCTGTGAATCGGAGCGGGAATACGACCGCCACGGGTCACAAAGGCCTCGCAGCTGGTCTGGTTGACCGGCATGATGGGCGCGTAGCCCATCAGGCCGCCGAAGTTCGCCATCTCGCCCACGCCCTTGCCGGCAACCGGGATCACGCGCACGGCGGTAGTCTTCTGGTTGACCATGCCGATGGCGGCCTCGTCGGCGATCAGGCCGGAGATGGTGGAAGCAGAGGTATCGCCCGGAATGGCGATCATGTCGAGGCCCACCGAGCACACGCAGGTCATGGCTTCGAGCTTCTCGATGGTCAGGCAATCGGAAGAAGCCGCGTCGATCATGTTCTTGTCTTCGGAGACCGGGATGAACGCGCCGGACAAGCCGCCCACGTAGGAGGACGCCATGATGCCGCCCTTCTTGACCTGGTCGTTGAGCATGGCGAGCGCCGCTGTGGTGCCGGGAGCGCCGACCTGCTCGAGGCCGATCTTCTCCAGCACTTCACCCACGGAGTCGCCCACGGCCGGGGTCGGGGCGAGCGACAGGTCGATGATGCCGAACGGGATGCCGAGGCGGCGGGAAGCCTCCTGAGCCACAAGCTGACCCACGCGCGTGATCTTGAACGCGGTGCGCTTGATGGTCTCGCACAGGAATTCGAAGTCCTTGCCCTTGGCCGCATCGAGCGCGCGGGAGACCACGCCGGGGCCGGAGACGCCGACGTTGATGACCGCGTCGCCTTCGGTGACGCCGTGGAAGCCGCCGGCCATGAACGGGTTGTCGTCAGGCACGTTGCAGAAGGCCACGAACTTGACGCAGCCGTAGGAGTCGTTGTCGGCGGTGCGCTCGGCAACGTCCTTGATGATGTGGCCGAGCAGTTCGACCGCGTTCATGTCGATGCCGGTCTTGGTGGAGCCGACGTTCACGGACGAGCAGACGATGTCGGTCTCGGAAAGGGCTTGCGGCAGGGAGCGGATGAGCAACTCCTCGGCCGGGGTCATGGACTTGGAGACGAGTGCGGAGTAGCCGCCGATCAGGTCGACGCCGACCTCCTTGGCCGCCTTGTCAAGCGCGTGGGCGATCTTGACGAAGTCCTCGCTCGTCTTACAGGAGCTGGCACCGACCAGCGAGATCGGGGTGACGGTGATGCGCTTGTTGACGATCGGGATGCCGTAGTCGCGTTCGATGGCCTTGCCGGTGGAAACGAGGTCCTTGGCATAGGTAGTGATCTTGCGGTAGATGTTGTCGCAGGTCTTGTCGACATCGTCCGAGGCGCAGTCGAGCAACGAGATGCCCATGGTGATGGTGCGGACGTCGAGCTTCTCCTGCTCGATCATCTGATTGGTCTCGTGGACCTCCATGATGTTCAGCATGGTTTGTTCCTTACAGGATATTTAAAGACTAGTTTGGCGGTCACCCTCATCAGAGGGATAAGGATGGCTCCGTCAGCGGAAAGCCCACCGGGTTTTCCGCCTCCTCGCGTGCGGCGGCCTGCTGAGCGGGCCGCCTCAAATACGGTGCATCTTGGTGAAGATTTCCTCACGCTGGCAGCGGATGCGCACACCGATGTCGTCGCCGAGGTCCTCAAGGTTGCCGACCATCGCGCCGAAGTCCTTGTCCGCGTTGGCGTAGTCGACAATCATCATCATGTTGAAGTAACCGTCGATGATGGTCTGCGAGATGTCGAGCACGTTGACGTTGTGCTGGGACAGGTAGGTGCAGACTCGCGCGATGATGCCGACGGTGTCCTGACCGACGACGGTGATGATTGCCTTGTTCATGGCTCTCCCTGGTCGTATACAAAAAGCGGGTGACTACCCAAGTATAGGGAAGACACCCGCCATTTAGCATTGTGATTTATTATCATGCCTCGCGTGAAGCGGATTTCGCCGCGTACGCGGCAAGCGCGCGCGGTGCGTGGAAGCCTTGCTTTTCGAATTCGTCGGCGATCTTCTGAGCGACTTCCTGAGAACGACCCTTGTCCACCAACGCGATGATGGAGCCACCGAAGCCGCCGCCGGTCATACGCGCACCGTAGGCGCCGTTCTTGCGGGCCACGTCCACGGCGATGTCCAGCTCGGGGACGGTGACCTCGTAGTCGGCGGCCAGCGAATCGTGGGAAGCGTTGAACAGGCGGCCCGCAGCCTTGATGTCGCCCTGAGCGAAGGCACGCACGAAGGAACGCACGCGCTCGATTTCGGTGACGACGTGGCGCACGCGCTTCTTCATGGTCTCGTCAGGCAGGGCGTCAAGCGTTTCCTTGAGGGCCTGGAACTGGTCATCGGCCTTGGAGATGCCGTCGGCGGTAACGCGCAGGTTGGCCACACCGAGAATCTTGGCGGCTTCCTCGCAGGTGGCGCGACGCTGAGCGTACTGGCCATCGTTGAGCTGGTGCGGAGCCTGGGTATCGACCACAAGCAGCTCGAGGTTGTACTTGTCGAGGTCGAACTCCTGCTGGGAGACGTTCTCCAGCGGGGTCAACTCCGGGCGGCAGTCAAGCAGCAGCGCATGGCCGGCGGTGCAACGCATGGAAGCGTTCTGGTCAAGACCGCCGGTGGAGGCACCGGCCATCTCGTTCTCGGACTTGATGGCGGCGTTGATGAGGGTCACACGGCCGGCGTCGGAATCGCCGTAGCCGAGGCCGTACACGTCGTCCAGAGCCAGAGCGGTGGAGCAGGTCATGGCGGCGGAGGAGCTCAGGCCGGAGCCCAGCGGCACGCAGGAGACGAAGGCGGCATCAAAGCCCTTGACCTTGTCGAAGCCGGCTTCACGCAGCGCCCAGGCCACACCGGTCGGGTAGGCGGACCAGCCGTCCACGCCACGGGCCTTGAGGCCATCGAGATCAGCTTCGGCGACCTTGTCGGGAGCCACGCCGGAGACGACGCGAACCTTGGTGTCTTCGCGCGGCTTCAGGGCGATGAAGGTGCGGTGCGGCAGAGCGATCGGCAGGCACAGGCCGGCGTTGTAATCGGTGTGCTCACCGATCAGGTTCACACGGCCCGGAGCAGCCCACACGCCCTCGGGCGCAGCGCCGTAGGTGTCGACGAACAGCTTGGTAGCTTGCGAGACGCCTTCCTCATGGGTCAGCGGCTCAATGAATTCAACAGCAGTCATTGATGTTTTCTTTCTATCAGTCGGCGATGTCGATGGAGCCGAGCTCGTGGAAGCGCTTGGCGATGAGTTCCGGCGTGGTGTCGGAGATCCAGGCGGCCATGCCGGATTCGGAGCCGGCGAGGTACTTGATCTTGTTGGCGGCGCGGCGGAAGGAGAAGAACTGCAGGTTCAGGCGGTAGTTCTCACGGCGCTTGTCGTGCACCGGGGCCTGGTGCCAGGCGGCGATGTATGGCAGGTCCATGCCCTTGCCGTCGCCCTTGTCGAAGAAGGCGTTGCCGCGCTTCAGGAGGTGCGAGTACATGGAGGCAAGGTCCCAACGCTCTTCGTCGTTGAGCTGGTCGAGGGTGAGCACGTCGCGCACCGGAGCCACGTGAACCTCGAGGGGCCAACGGGCGGCGGCCGGCACGTAGGCGACCCAGCTGTGGTTGCGCATCACGATGCGTTCGCCGGCTTCGAGCTCGGCGTTCATGATGTCCTTAAGCAGGTTGCCGCCGGTCTTCTCGTGGTAGGCCTCGGTGTGCTGGAGTTCCTTCTCCATCTTCGGGGCGATGAACGG
>OIEQ01000253.1_pt1 | contig 36142 bp, 30 predicted proteins | sample 1581841 | NCBI WGS metagenome assembly OIEQ01 (sample SAMN03281020, study PRJEB24777) | human gut metagenome | isolation source: fecal sample PR170 from 1 month old male Malay infant, vaginal delivered... | place: Singapore | collected 2005-12-29
ATATCAAATAGAGATTTTATTACCAATAAAAATAGGGACTATTCCGACTAAAGAACTTTAGGTAATTGATGAAAAATGAGTCATAATTAGGTAACGTAAATATTTGAGGTCAAAATCTATATTATATTTATTCATTAATAAACAGGTTGAGTAGCATTAGCTCAACCTGTTTTTTTCTATACTCGCATCTTTTTGACTTATGTATTATCTTACAATTTCGCAGCGGCTGCCTCATCTAGGATAAGAGTCACATCTGGATGATTTTGTAGGACACTAGCTGGGACTTCCTCTGTCACAGGACCCTTGACCATCTTGAAAATGGCATCTGCTTTCTTGTCGCCATAGGCAAACAAGATAATCTTCTTAGCAGCCATAATAGAAGCAATTCCCATCGAAATAGCCTTAGTAGGAACTTGATCACGACTGGCAAAGAAACGGCTATTGGCTTCAATGGTGCTGTCAGTCAAGTCGACCACATGAGTTTGACTATCAAAAGGCGTACCTGGCTCATTAAAACCAATATGCCCATTACTTCCGATTCCTAGGATTTGCAGGTCAATAGCATGGTGTGACAAGACGTCATCGTAATCCTTAGCCGCCTTCTCCAAATCTTCAGCCATTCCGTCAGGCAAGAAGCTCTCCTTAAATGGCTTGGCATCAAAGAGTTGAGCCTTCATAAAGGCATGATAGCTCTGCTCATGGTCTGGTGCTAGTCCAACATATTCATCCAAATTGACGCTGTAAAGTTCTGAAAAATCCACGTCACTCTCAACCATCTCTTGGTAAAGGGCGATAGGGGAACTACCTGTCGCCAAGCCCAATGTTTGAGCACCTGCTGCAAGGCTCTCTTTAAGAAGATCAAAGGCAACTTGGCCTCCCTCAACTTGATTCTTAACTAAAATCTTTTTCATTCTATTCACCTCGATATTGGTATATACCATTTTCTTTATTATCTCTTTTTTTAACCTTTTTGTCAAGCGCTTTCACTCGACTCCTTTAATGACGGTCGCCCTATATCGTGCTATAATAAAAAGGCTGAAAATTTTTAAACGAGGAAAGAAATGAATACAAACGATTTTGATTTTGAACTACCAGAGGAACTAATTGCCCAAACTCCATTGGAACAACGTGATGCCTCTAAACTCTTGGTCATTGATCCTGTAACCAAGGAAATGACTGATACCCACTTCGACCACATCATTGACCAGCTTAACCCTGGCGATGCCTTGGTCATGAACAATACGCGCGTGCTTCCTGCCCGCCTCTATGGTGAAAAGCCTGATACCCATGGCCATGTGGAATTTCTCCTTTTGAAAAATACTCAAGGTGATCAATGGGAAGTTTTGGCAAAACCAGCCAAACGCCTTAAGGTAGGTGCTAAAGTCAGTTTTGGTGATGGACGCTTGACTGCAACAGTCACTGAGGAACTAGATCACGGTGGACGAATCGTAGAATTTAACTACGACGGTATCTTCCTTGAGGTCTTGGAAAGTTTAGGCGAGATGCCATTGCCACCTTATATCCATGAAAAATTGGAAGACCGTGACCGTTACCAAACAGTCTATGCCAAGGAAAATGGCTCTGCCGCTGCACCAACAGCTGGTCTCCATTTCACACCTGAATTGCTTCAAAAGATTGAATCTAAAGGCGTAAAATTGGTCTACCTCACCCTCCACGTTGGGCTGGGAACCTTCCGACCCGTTTCTGTTGAAAATGTCGACGAACATGAGATGCACTCAGAGTTTTACACCCTCAGCCAAGAAGCTGCCGATACCCTCAATAGTGTCAAAGCCGCTGGAGGCCGCATCATTGCAGTAGGAACTACTTCAATACGAACACTTGAGACAATCGGCAATAAATACGATGGTCAACTCCAAGCCGACTCAGGCTGGACCAATATCTTTATCAAACCAGGCTACCAATTTACAGTCGTGGACGCCTTCTCAACCAACTTCCACCTTCCAAAATCAACTTTGGTGATGTTGGTTTCAGCCTTTGCTGGTCGTGAATTCGTCCTCGATGCCTATAAACACGCCGTCCAAGAACGCTACCGCTTCTTCAGTTTCGGAGATGCCATGTTCGTCACACGACCTGCTGAGAAATAATATTGATTTTGAGACTTCTCTCAGTGGGGAAGTCTCTTTTATTGCTCGTTAAAATCAGCAAAAATCCACCAGTTATGAACTGATGGATTATTTTGTTTATTTCTCTGCAAACTGGCTATTATACAAATCGTAATAGAAGCCTTTATCTGCAAGAAGGGATTCATGGTTCCCTTGTTCGATGATTTGACCATCTTTAAGGACCAAAATCTTGTCTGCTTCTTGGATAGTTGATAAACGGTGAGCGATGACAAAGCTTGTTCGACCTTGCATGAGAGTTTTCATGGCTTTTTGAATCAAGAGTTCCAAACGGGTATCAACTGATGAGGTTGCCTCGTCCAAAATCAAAATTTTCGGATCAGCCAAAAGCGCACGCGCAATGGTCAAAAGTTGCTTTTGTCCTAGTGAGATATTACTTGATTCCTGGTTCATTTCCATGTTGTAACCACCAGGTAGTGTACGGATAAAGTGATCCACATTGGCCGCCTTAGCAGCTTCAACAATTTCCTCGTCAGTCGCCTCAAGATTACCAAAGCGAAGATTTTCCTTGATAGTTCCTTCAAAAAGCCAAGCATCCTGAAGCACCATACCAAACTGCTTACGATAATCCTGACGTGACAGGTTACGGATATCGTGACCATCAACTGAAATAGAACCAGCAGTCACATCATAGAAACGCATGAGGAGGTTGATAATGGTTGATTTTCCGGCACCGGTAGGACCGACAATGGCCACCATTTCACCAGGATTAACCTCAAGATTAAAGTCACGAATCAAAGGTTTATCAGCCACATACTGGAAGTCCACATGCTTAAAGCTAACTTGGCCAGTCAAATCTCCCTCTAGCACTTCAGTAGCATCATTAGCCTCATCTGGTTCATCCATCAGTTGGAAAATACGGTCTAAAGAAGATTTAGCACTTTGCAATTGTCCAGCCAACTGAGTCAAGTTCTGAATGGGTTGGTTAATCTGCCAAACGTACTGAACAAAGGCCTGCATATTACCAATCGTCAAGCGACCAGCCAAGACTTGCAAACCACCCAAAACAGCGACAATTAGATAGGTCAAGTCAGATAAACCATTAAGAACCGGCATCATGAGTCCTGAAATGAAATTGGCCTTAAAACCTACCTTCTGAAGGTCTTCCGTGATTTCTTTAAAGTCGTCCAAGGATCTATCCTCACGGCCAAATAGCTTAAGCACATTGAAGCCGGTCAGATTTTCTTGAACAAAACCATTAAGAGTACCTAAGGCATCAGCCTGCTGTTTAAAGTAGGGCTGAGACTTACTCATGATATAGTGGGCACCAAAGAATGTAATCGGAATAGTGATGACAACTATAGCTCCCAATTGAAGATTAAGGTAAAGCACTGTTCCAATAACCAAGGCTAGAGTAAAGACGGCATTAACAACCTGCAAGAATGACTGTTGCAAGGCATTAGATACTGTCTCGACGTCACTGGTAAAGCGGCCTAAGAGGTCCCCAAACTGGTGCTTATCAAAGTATGACACTGAGGTACGATTGATTTTCTCGGTCATCTCATTTCGCATATCTTGAACCGTTGCTTGCACGGCATTGGTCATAAAATAGTTGGAATAGTAGGCAGCCAACTCATAAATAAGACCACGCAAGAGATAAACAACGAGAACCCAACCAACATAGTAAACGTTAATATGAGCGCCTTCGACACCCTTCATGATGTCCAGCGTATTTTTAGTTAACTCGGTAATAGCTAAACCAATGACCACTGGCTCAAGGACACTCATGATAACACTAACAATTTTCAGGAAAATGGCTAGGTAAAGTGGGAAACGATAAGCCTGCAAATAGGACCAAAGGCGGCCAAAACTTGAGGAATGATTTGTTTTCTTTTTATTATTCTTCATTTTAACCCCCTTCTAGTCTTCTGTAAGACTCTTTTGATTCAATTGAGAATTAGCAATTTCACGGTAAATCTCATTGCTTTCCATAAGCTCTTCGTGACGGCCTCGACCCACGATTTCACCCTTATCAAGAACGATAATCTGGTCTGCATCCATGATAGTACCCACACGTTGAGCCACAATCAAGACCGTCGCATCCTGGGTCACTTCTTTTAGACGACGGCGCAAGGTCGCATCAGTCTTGTAGTCCAAGGCAGAGAAGGAATCATCAAAGATGTAAAGGTCAGGACGTTTAACCACGGCACGTGCAATTGACAAACGTTGCTTCTGTCCCCCAGAAAGGTTGCTACCACCCTCAGCCAAGTGAGAATCGTAGCGGTCTTCCTTACTGTCGATAAATTCCTTCGCCTGAGCGACATCCGTAGCTTGATTCAATTCTTCATGACTGGCATTTTCCTTACCATAACGGATATTTTCACCGATGGTTCCTGTAAAGAGCAGGGCTTTTTGTGGAATAAAGCCAATCTTACGACGAAGAGCCTTCAGATTATAGTCACGGACATCCACACCATCAACAAGAATGCGTCCAAGTGTCACATCATAAAAGCGTGGAATCAACTGCACAAGTGATGATTTTCCTGAACCCGTAGATCCAATAAAGGCAATGGTTTCACCTGGTTTAGCCTTGAAAGAAATATTGTGTAGGACAGGACTTTCAGTTTCACCAGGATAGGCAAAAGTCACATTGTCAAACTCCAAATATCCTTTAGTCTCAGTCTCTGTCACCCCGTCTTCATTTGGATTAATAGAAATAGGCATATCCATAATCTCCTGCAGACGTTCACTAGATACCGCCGTACGAGGATACATGGTAAAGAGGTTAGCTAGGAAAAGGAAAGACAATAGCGCATGGAAACTGTACTCAATAAAGGCAACCAAATCCCCGATTGCCAAAGTCCCAGAACCTAAAGGCTCGAGGGCAAACCAAACAATAGCCACAATCATGGCGATGATAATTTGCACAAAAAGTGGCTCAGTCAAACCAGTTAATTTAAAGAGTTTGTTTGAATTATCCGCATAGACAGCATTTTCAGAAGCAAACTTCTTCTCTTGAAAATCTTCTCTAGCGAAAGCTCGGATGACACGAAGTCCAGTCAGATTTTCACGAGCATACTGGTTAATCTTGTCAAGTGTTGCCTGTTGCTTCTCAGAAAGCGGACGTGTTTTTACCGCTACATACCAGACTACTACGGCTAGGAAAGGCAAGGAAATTGCTACAATCCAAGCCAAAGATGGACTTGTCGTTAAAATCAAGAAGACACTGGAAACCATCATCAGAGGAGTAATGACACCCATCTTTAAAATCTGTTCTGCAAATTGCATGAGGACAAAAGCATCCGACGTGATACGAGTCACCAAAGAGGATACCCCAATCTGCTCGTACTCATGGTGGGAATACTCCTGAAGCTTAGCATAAATGTCATTACGCATGACCTGTACCATAGTAGTGGTCAACTTACCAACCGCATAGGACAGAAGTATACGACCAACAATCCCAGTCAAAACTACACCAAACATGACCCAAGCATAAGCGTAAAGCTTATCAACATCACCACGGTTTATTCCCTCATCAATCATTCTGGCAAGAACCGTCGGCAGACCTAAGTTAGCAATAACAAATAAAATAGCCGCCGTAAAATTCATTGCTAGCCACTTAGGATAACGCCTGAGATAAGACCAAATATAAGCCATAAATTTCTCCTTTTCTTTTTTGCATTTACCATGCCTTTAGGATTTTTATAGTTATTGACAACCACTAAAGCCGTTAAAAACACAGAAAAAGGGCGTGACAAGCACGCACATTACCTACATTCTAACAAATGAAAATATTAAAAGCAATAGAAAAAACCAGAGCTGATGCCCTGGTTTCTACCTATAAATAGGATATTTTTATCCTAAAAAAGCGATTATAAGACAATTAAAGTACATCCTTGTAGAGGACATAGTAAACAAAACCAATCTAAAATAGAAAAATAAAAAAACTGCCAAAAATAAATTTGGCAGTTTTTTGGTAGGGAACCTATTAATTCAAACGGTTTCTCATAATCGTTTATCGCAATAAAAAACCAGAGCTGATGCCCTGGTTTGCTTTATTAAGCGACTTGAGTCGTTACCTTATTATTTAAGAGTAACTGAAGCTCCAGCTTCTTCAAGTTTAGCTTTGATTTCTTCAGCTTCAGCTGCAGCAACACCTTCTTTAAGAACTGATGGTGCACCGTCAACGATAGCTTTAGCTTCTTTAAGACCTTCGCCTGTGATTTCACGTACAACTTTGATAACGCCAACTTTTTTGTCACCTGCAGATGTCAATTCAACGTCGAATGAATCTTTAGCAGCACCAGCGTCAGCAGCACCAGCTGCAGCAGCAGCTACAGGAGCAGCAGCAGTTACGCCAAACTCTTCTTCGATAGCTTTTACAAGGTCGTTCAATTCAAGGATTGAAGCTTCTTTAATTTCAGCAATAATGTTTTCAATGTTCAATGCCATTGTGATTTCCTCCAAATGTGTTTTTTAATATAATTTTTTTAAACGTAGCTTAGGCTACGAGTTGTGAAGATGGGCTTACGCAGCACCGTCTTCTTTGCTTTCTGCAACCGCTTTGACAGCGTATGCAACGTTGCGCACTGGCGCTTGAAGTACAGAAAGGAGCATAGAAAGCATACCTTCTTTGTTTGGAAGTGATGCAAGAGCGTTAATTTCTTCGACTGAAGTGAACGCGCCGTCAACAACACCACCTTTGATTTCAAGAGCTTCTGCGTCTTTAGCAAATTCGCTAATAACTTTCGCTGGTGCGATAACATCTTCGTTTGAGAATGCTACTGCAGATGGACCAACGAAGAGTCCTTTAAGGTCTTCAAGACCTGCTTCTTCAGCTGCACGAGTCAAGATTGAGTTTTTGATAACTTTAAATTCAACGCCTGATTCACGAAGATTACGACGAAGAACTGTATCTTGGTCAACTGTAAGTCCACGAGAGTCAACAACAACGATAGATGCTGCAGCTTTCATTTTCTCAGCGACAATCGCAACCTGTTCAGCTTTCTTAGCAATAATAGCTTCACTCATTAGTAGTTTTACCTCCGTTTTTATTTTTGGGCTAGGCACAAAAAAATCGTACCTAAACCTAGACACGAAAGTACAATACGTTACAAAAAAATAGTTACGTTTTGTGCCTCGGTTGGATGTTTATGAGTTTAACTCCCCAACTGTCTTAGGTCAGTTTTTTCAAACCTCATTTATAATATCATGACCTAAATCAGACGTCAAGAAAAAAATGCAATTTTTTTTATTTTTTTCGCTATCTTTTTTGAAAAGCATAAAACCTCTCAAAATCAAAAGATTTCAAGAGGTGATGTCTAATCATATCTAAGTGCTTCGATAGGATCGAGTTTCGAAGCTTTATTGGCTGGTAGGAGACCAAAGATGATTCCCACAGCTGCTGAGAAGGCGATACTTCCCATGGCTACACCAAGAGAGACTGTCGCTTTAAGGTCCATGGCATTCCCAATTGGTCCAACGACTAGAGCCGCAAAGCCCAGCCCAATCAAACCTCCCAGGATGGTCAAAACCATGGACTCAATCAGAAACTGTGTCAAGATTTTACGACGTGTGGCGCCTAAAGCCTTACGAAGACCAATCTCTCGTGTCCGCTCAGTTACCGAAACCAACATGATGTTCATAACACCGATTCCACCAACTAAGAGTGAGATGCCTGCAATAGCTCCGACAACGGTGGTAATGGTTCCAAAGATTGTGTTGACCTGATCTAAGGCCGAACTCATGTCTGCTGCCTTGTACTCCCCATTATCATCTTGAGCCAACTGGGTCAAGCGTTTGGCGGCAGCCTTAGCGACACTACTACTATTTTTCACATCGGTCACATGGAAAAAAATCTGGCCAATAGCATCAGTGTTATTTTCAGCTGCTAACTGGGTATTGGCCACAAGAGCTGTTCCAATTTCACCATAGGCACCGATTGCTGTGTCTTTATTCTTATAAACACCAATCACACGATAATCATTTTTCCCAATAGTAACCACTTGGTTAAGGGCATCCTCATTCGTCTCAAAGAGTTTTTTAGCTACCATCTGATCAATGACAATAACGCGCGAAAAGTTTTTGTAGTCATTGTCCTGCAAGGAACGTCCTGTCAACATCTCTAACTTTTTAGCCTTAAAGTAGCCCTGACTGGCACCTGTGATATTAACATTCTTCACAGTCTTTTTTTGGAGGGAGATAGAGGAGGTTGAGCTATTAGTCACAAAATAACTATCAATACCAGGTGTCTGCTTAGCCACTTGCTCCAACCAAACTTCTTTAACTGGCTTGGTCGGTTGTGACAAGTCCGCATAGGCAGGATCTAGCTCCTCACCCTTGGCTTCATAGTAGACTTGAACAGTATCCTTATCACCTGTTACACTATCGGTAACACTCTGACGCATCCCATTTCCTAGACCCATGATAAGTACTACCGCAGCAACACCAATGATAATCCCCAACATGGTCAGGAAGGACCGCATCTTATGAGAACGAATAGAACTAAGAGCAAATTTCCAATTTTCCATTCTTACCTCCTAGTCTATCCGAACGCTATCCGTTGTGTCTTGGGTGATTTCCCCATCACGGATGACAATCTTACGTCGGGCATAATCCGCAATCTCTGGTTCATGGGTAACCATGACAATGGTCTTCCCTTCTCGGTTTAGCTGGGTTAAGAGATCCATAATCTGGGTTCCTGTCTTGGTATCAAGCGCACCCGTAGGTTCATCCGCCAAAATGATTGCCGGATCGTTAGACAATGCACGCGCAATAGCCACCCTCTGCTTCTGTCCACCAGACAGCTCTGACGGCAAATGATGGCTACGATCTGACAAGCCGACTTTTTCCAAGAATTGTTGTGCCCTTTGCTTACGTTCACGTGGAGATTTCCCTGCATAAATCAAGGGAAGCTCTACGTTCTTTTGGGCACTTAACTTTGGCAAGAGAAAAAACTGCTGAAAGATAAAGCCAATCTGGTCATTTCTTACCTTGGCCAAACGATTTTCAGAGAGATTAGCCACATCCTCATCCTCGAGTTGATAGGAACCTGTAGTCGGTTGATCAAGAAGTCCAATAATATTCATGAGGGTTGATTTTCCTGATCCAGAAGGGCCCATGATTGCCACGAAGTCACCTTCTTCAACTGATAAGTCAATTCCCTTAAGGACCTGCAAGGACTCCTGACCATTTTTGAAAGACTTGGTGATGCCTTTTAAGACCATAAGTGCTGGCTTAGTCACTAGACTTCACCTCTTCTCCACTAGTCTCTTTTGATTTTTTGCTATCGGCATCCGTCACATCCTTTAGTGTCTCACCATCCTTGAAGGATTTTTCAGCCTTAGTAATAACCTTTTGACCTTCTTTAAGTCCTGAGGCAATTTCTTGTTGCTTAGCATCTGCATTGCCAAGTTTAACCTTGACCTGCTTGATTTTTTGACTCTCGTCATCGTAAACCCAGACATAGTTGTCAGACCCTTTCTTGGTCACAGCAGTTACTGGAACTAACAGGGCATCGTCATCTTTGGTCACTTCAAGAGATACATTGAAGCCTTGCTTGAGCTTACCAATTGGGCTGGTCAATTGAACCTTGTATTCATACTGAGAACCTGTCTGTCCTGAATTGCTAGATGTCCCCGCTGACTGACTGGCATTTTGCTTAGGATAATTGGAAACGTAGCTAACTTTCCCTGTCCAAGTTTGATCTGGGTATACTTTGGAAGTAATTTTGACCTTTTGCCCCACTGAAATATTTGGAATGTCATATTCCGTTAAGGTTCCTTGAATCTCAAATTGGCCTTCACTGGTCACATGAACTAGAGTCTGGCTCTCTTTTGAAGCAGGATCCACAGAGTCCGCAACTTCTACAACTGTCCCATTAGCATCTGAAACAATGACCGTTTGGTTGAGGACATCTTGTGCCTTTTCTAGCTCTGATGCTGCGTTAGCAACAGCATCATTATAATCTTGCAAGGTTTGGTAATTACTTGCCTCGGTTTGCTGACGCTGTTGAGGGCTAACGGTAGTCGTCAAATCATCCTCATCCGAATCACTATTTGTTTGTGCCGAAGCCGCAGGAGCTGTCCCATACTGTTGGAAATAATTACGGTCACGAACTGCCTTATTATAGGCACGACTAGCCGTATCATAGGCTGCTTGGGCAGAGGTACTGTCGTATTGGACCAGTTGCTGACCAACGCTAACTTCCTCACCAACAGAGACTGTCACAGTGGCATTGCGTCCAATGGTATTGTCAAAATAAACGTACTGTTCTGACTGAGCCTTCACCATGCCAGTCAGAAGGGTGGACGAGGCCAACTGCCCCTTGGTTACCTTACTTGCTGTAGGGGACTCGGAAGCCTTATCATCTTTGCCACCACCTGCAAAAAGGTTAAAACCTAGGACCAAAAGGACAAGGAAGGCAATTCCTCCAATGATCCAAACTCTTTTTTTATTTTTAAATAACTTTGGACTGATTTTCTTTCGCATAAGTCTCTCTTTTCTTTTGTATCATATAAATAAAACAATTGTAATACTTTTAACTTTCTGTGTCAATGGCCTTCGCTTACATCCATGACACCATAATGCAGCTTTTGATTGGGCCGAACCTGGCGTTCAAAACCAAGTTCTTCAAAAACGGTATCTCGAAAATGTGCCTTGATTATAATTTTTTCCCGTGCAACACGTTTAGCTTCTTTTAGCCATTCTTCTGTCAGACGGCTACCATTGGCCAGAGGTTTGATAGCTTGTAGATTTTCTGATTCCTTGATAGTCTCTGAAAACATAGGATCAGCATAGATGATATCAAATGAGTGATCAGCCTGAGATTTCAAAAAGGATAGGCTATCGCTCTTAATAGCCTGAATAGACCGCATGGCTTTCTCAAGCTGCTTGTCATCTGTCTGATACGTGGCCAGACCACGAGAAACCACCTGAAAAATCACATCTTGACTCTCAAGGGCAGTCACCTGATTTCCCGCTGCTGCCATCACTAGGCTATCAGAAGCCAGACCCATAGTCGTGTCAAGAATAGCCTTGGGAGTCTTACCTAAAAGACTGACTAAAGCGTCATGGGGGGCCTTAATCCTGAGAGCAGCCGTATCTGGATGGAAGGTCAACTCACTAGCATCCGAATTGATAAAAGACAGTCTGTCTTTATATAGGAGATAGAAAGGTCCAAAGCGCTCTAAACATTTGGCCAAGGACAACTTGCGCCGAGGATGATAGTCAGCTCCGAGCTCGTGGGCTAGTTCTTGGGCACGCGCAATCAAGGACTCGTTTTCCCGTAAAGATGTCGTAATAATCATGTTTCTAGTATAGCAGAATTTAAGTAGTCTAAACCATGGTCTTAGCTTTCATTTTTAACTTTCTAGCTTACATTTGTGTAAGAAAACTCCTCAGCAAGGCTGAGATTCAGAACATAATTAAACTATTTTTAAATATGAAATAGATTTTGCGGACCTAGTCAGCTTAGACCGAGACTTTTGGCAGTGATGAAAACGCCTGAAGCAATTAGTCTCAGGCGTTCGGAAGTTTTGAGCCGAACGTCTCAAAACTTAGTCATGGAACTTCGAAGAAGATCGCTGACGTCCGCCATCACCCAAGAAAAGTCTCAAAAGAAAACTGTGCCTTCAATAAAAAAGCCCCAGCAATGCTGAGACTCTGTTTTAAAATTAGATAGCTTCTGTGGTAAAGCTACGGCTTTCAAGCACACGCACCATGGCATCTGCTGTATCAAGCGCTGTGAAGAGTGGGATTCCTGCTTCAATAGCTGAGCTACGGATTGCTGCTCCATCTTCGTCATAAGTACGTTTGTTACCAACCGTATTGATAATAGCTTGCGCTTTACCTGTACGAACAAGGGCTGGAATGTCGTTGTCGTCATTTTCACCTAATTTGTTAACAAGCGTTGCGTGAACTCCATGTTCATTCAAGAACTTAGCTGTTCCTTCAGTGGCGTAGATACCGTAACCGATAGCATCGAAACGACGAGCCAAATCAAGGGCTTCTTCTTTCGTATCATCATGAATAGTAAAGATGACATTACCAAAGGTTGGCAAGTGGAGGTAAGATGCTTCAAAGGCTTTGTAGAGCGCTTTTTCAAGAGTCGCATCTGTACCCATAACTTCACCAGTTGATTTCATTTCAGGTCCAAGGAGGCTATCTACCTTAGCCAATTTTGTGAATGAGAAGACTGGTGCTTTGACATGAACATGGTTGCTTTCTGGGTAAAGACCATCTTTGTAACCTTGCTCAGCCAATGATTTACCAAGAATCAAGTTTGTAGCAACTTGAGCCATTGGGATATCAGTAACCTTAGACAAGAATGGTACGGTACGACTAGCACGTGGGTTAACCTCGATAACATAGACTGTTTCATCCTTAATAACAAACTGAATGTTCATCATACCGATACAGTTAAGACCAATAGCCAAGCGTTTAGTATAGTCAGCGATAGTCTCTTGGATTTTCTTAGAAAGGGTTTGTGGTGGGTAAACTGCCATTGAGTCCCCTGAGTGAACCCCTGCACGTTCGATGTGTTCCATAATACCTGGAATCAAGACATCCTTACCATCAGAGATGGCATCCACTTCACACTCACGTCCGATGATATAGCTATCAACAAGGACTGGGTGATCTGGACTTGCCTTAACGGCTGTACGCATGTAAGAACGAAGGTCATCTTCATTTTCAACGATTTCCATGGCACGTCCACCCAAAACGTATGACGGACGAACAAGAACTGGGAAGCCAATCTTACGAGCTGCTTCAACCGCTTCTTCTTCGTTTGTCGCTGTTTGTCCTGGTGGTTGTGGAATGTCCAAATCTTTAAGGGCTTGTTCAAAGAGGTCACGGTCTTCGGCACGGTCAAGGTCAGCAACCTGTGTACCCAAGATTTTCACACCAGCTTTAGACAATGGCTCTGCCAAGTTGATAGCTGTTTGTCCACCAAACTGAACCACGACACCCTTAGGTTGTTCCAATTCGATAACGTTCATCACGTCTTCGAAAGTCAATGGTTCGAAGTAAAGTTTATCTGAAACTGAGAAGTCTGTTGAAACTGTCTCAGGGTTAGAGTTCATGATGATAGCTTCGTAACCTGCAGCCTGGATAGCTTTTACAGAGTGAACTGTCGCATAGTCGAACTCAACCCCTTGTCCGATACGGATAGGACCAGAACCAAGAACGATGACAGATTCTTTATCAGACTTGATTGATTCATTTTCCCACTCGTAAGTTGAGTAGAAATATGGTGTTGATGACTCAAATTCAGCCGCACAGGTATCGACCATCTTGTAAACAGGAACAATGTTATTTTCCAAACGTGTCACACGAACTTGGTCAGCTGTTTGATTCCAAAGATCAGCAATCTTACGATCAGAGAAACCGTTACGTTTAGCTTCTTTCAAAACTTCAACATCGCCTACGTGAGTAGCCAATTCTTGTTCCAATTCAAAGATATGGAGCAATTTGTCGAGGAAGAAGATATCAATCTTAGTCAACTCTGACAATTCTTCAATAGTATATCCACGACGGATGGCTTCAGAAAGGTAGAAGAGACGGTCGTCTTGAGCTTTGACAATCTTTTCAACCAAGGCGTCGTCTGTGACATCCGCAAGCTCAGGCATTTCATTGTGGTAAACACCGATTTCAAGTGAACGGCAGGCTTTAAGAAGTGACTCTTCGATGTTACGACCGATAGCCATAACTTCACCTGTGGCTTTCATCTGAGTACCAAGACGACGTTCACCGTGTTCAAATTTATCAAATGGGAAACGTGGAATCTTAGCAACCACATAGTCAAGAGCTGGTTCAAACATGGCATAAGTTGTACCAGTGACTGGGTTAATCATTTCATCAAGTGTCAAACCAACAGCGATTTTGGCTGCCAATTTGGCGATTGGGTAACCAGTTGCTTTTGAGGCAAGGGCTGATGAACGTGATACACGTGGGTTTACTTCGATAACATAGTACTTGAAGCTATTAGGGTCAAGAGCCAACTGTACGTTACAGCCACCCTCAATTTTAAGGGCACGGATAATCTTCAAGCTGGCATCACGAAGCATTTGGTTTTCAATATCTGACAAGGTTTGCGTTGGGGCAAATACGATTGAGTCCCCTGTGTGGATACCAACTGGGTCAAAGTTTTCCATGTTACATACCACAAGAGCATTGTCTGCGGCATCACGCATAACTTCGTATTCGATTTCCTTGAAACCAGCGATAGAACGTTCAATCAAACATTGTGTTACTGGTGACAATTTCAAGCCATTTTCGGCGATTTCACGAAGTTCTTCTTCGTTGGCACACATACCACCACCAGTACCACCAAGGGTAAAGGCAGGACGTACGATAACTGGGTAACCAATTTCTGTCGCAAAGGCAACTGCTTCTTCAACCGTATTGACAATTTCAGATTCTGGAATAGGTTGTTCCAAATCTTCCATCAATTGTTTGAAGAGGTCACGGTCTTCAGCTTGGTCAATGGCAGACAATTTTGTTCCCAAAAGCTCTACTCCGAGTTCTTCAAGAATACCAGCTTTTGACAATTCCATTGCCATGTTCAAACCAGTTTGTCCCCCAAGTGTTGGTAAGAGAGCATCAGGACGCTCTTTACGAAGGATACGTGTGACAAATTCAAGCGTAATTGGTTCAATGTAAACCTTGTCTGCGATTTCTTTATCAGTCATGATTGTCGCAGGGTTAGAGTTGACAAGGACAACACTGTAACCTTCTTCTTTCAAGGCCAAGCAGGCTTGCGTACCAGCGTAGTCGAACTCAGCAGCCTGACCAATGATGATAGGACCAGACCCGATAACCATAATTTTTTTAATATCAGAACGTTTAGGCATAATTTATGATACAAAGCCCGTTAAGGACCCAGTGAAAATAGGAAACGTGACGACGACGCCCAAGCGTCTAGTCACCGTTTATCTTTTTCACACAGTCCTTAGGGCGTGTTCACTTCCGTGAACCTGTATCTTCTCCTTTCTATTTGACAACTCTCTGGTTGTCATTAAATAAGGTAGTAGACTGGGGAGAACAAGAGTCACACCCCACTATAGTCACTAGACAGTTGCAATTAACGACGTGCTTTTTCAGCTTGGAAAGCATCAATCAATTCCAAGAACTCATCAAAGAGATAGCTAGCATCGTGTGGACCAGGTGCTGCATCTGGGTGGAATTGCACTGAGAATGCAGGGAAGTCACGGTGACGAACACCTTCAACTGACTTATCGTTAATTTCTTCGTGTGTTACCATGAGGCAATCTGGAAGTGACTCACGGTCAATGGCATAACCATGGTTTTGGCTGGTGAAATCAACACGACCAGTCGCAATTTCACGAACCGCATGGTTAAATCCACGGTGACCAAACTTCATCTTGTAGGCCTTGGCACCATTCGCCAAACTAAACAATTGGTGACCCATACAAATACCAAAAATTGGAATTTTACCTTGGATGCCACGAATCATATCAAGTGCATACGGTACATCTTCAGGGTTACCTGGACCATTTGACAACATCACACCATCTGGATTAAGGTGGAGAATTTCTTCAGCAGTGATATCATGTGGCACAACAGTCACGTTACAATCACGTTTTGAAAACTCACGCAAGATAGAGTGCTTGAGACCAAAGTCAACCAAAACGATATTTTTACCAACACCTGGTGCTGGGTAAGCTGTCTTAGTTGATACCTGCTCAATATTGTTGGTTGGCAAAACAGTCGCACGCAATTGATCTTGCAAGTGCTCAATACTGTCACCAGGGCTGGCCAAAGTGGCTTTCATAGTACCGTGTTGACGGATAATCTTAGTCAAGGCACGTGTATCAATACCAGAGATACCAGGGATGTTTTTCGCCTTCAAAAACTCATCCAAGGTCATTTGGTTACGCCAGTTGCTGGCACGACGGCTGGCCTCTGACACAACGACACCCTTAGTCGTTGGCTTAATTGACTCATAGTCGTCACGGTTAACACCGTAGTTACCAACAAGTGGATAAGTAAAAGTCAAAATTTGACCATTGTAAGACTGGTCTGTGATAGATTCTTGATAACCTGTCATACCAGTATTAAAGACGATTTCACCCGTCACATCCACATCAGCACCGAAGGCCTGACCTTCAAAAATAGTGCCGTCTTCCAAAATAAGTAAACGTTTTGCCATTATAGTAAATTGTTCCTTTCACTAAGATACAAAGGGCGTTAAAATCTGAATGAAAATCAAATCTGACAGAGAAGCTCTAGCCTCTAGGAAGATTTGTCTATTTTTCAAAGATTTAGCCCATGTTCTTTTTCGTCTGATTCTCTCAGGAATCGGTTAACGTTGTTTACGCTTTGCCATTTAAAATAGCTTCAATAATTGCCATACGGACAAAGACCCCGTTTTGCATCTGAGCAACGATACGAGCCTTAGGCGCCTCAACCAGACTATCAGCAATCTCCACATCACGATTAACCGGAGCAGGGTGCATGATAATCGCCTGATCAGCTAACTTGGCATAACGTTCTTCAGTCAAACCATAGAGAGCATGGTAGTCTTCTTTTGAAAATCCTTTGTCATCCCCATGACGCTCGTGCTGAACACGAAGCAACATGAGAACATCCAAGTCCTCAATGACGTCGTCAATGGCCACATGCTGACCATAAACATCAAACTCATTCGAGTACCACTCTGCCGGACCAGCAAAATAAAGCTGAGCTCCCAAACGCTTGAGAATCTGCATATTTGACTTAGCGACACGCGAATGCGTAATGTCACCTGCAATACAAATCTTAAGATTTTCAAAGGTTCCAAACTCTTCGTAAATGGTCATCAAGTCAAGCAAACACTGACTTGGGTGTTGCCCTGAACCATCACCACCATTGACAATAGAGGTCTGAATAGTTCTACTATCAATCAACTGCTTATAGTAATCGACTTCCGAGTGACGGACCACACAGATGTCAACGCCCAAAGCAGACATGGTTAAGATCGTATCATAGAGGGTCTCACCCTTGTTCACCGAGCTAGTTCCAGCATCGAACTCAATCACATCCAGGCCAAGTTTTTTCTCAGCCACCTCGAAGGACTTGTGTGTTCGTGTTGAATTTTCAAAAAAGAGATTGGCAGCGAAATACTGTCGATCCAGCTGGAAATCAGCTCTGCCATTTTTAAAATCTCCACCTCGACGAATCAGGCCTAAGACCTCTTCATTCGTGAGGGTTTCCATTGTCACCAAATGTTTCAGTGACACTTTTCCATCTGCAATCGCCATAGTTTTTCCTTTTAAATTGATTGACTAATCTTTGCTACCTTTTTTAGGATCTGGCAAGATTTGATAGAGCAAGATACCAAGAATGGTTGAACTTGCCACACCCGTGATTTGAAGACCACCAAGGTCAATCATCAAACCACCGATACCAGCTACCAAGATAACACTAGCAATCAAGAGATTCTTTTTATTATCAAAATCAATCTTATGTTCAACTAAAATTTTCAAACCGCTAGCAGCGATAACCCCAAAGAGGGCAATAGACAACCCACCCAATACAGGAGTTGGAATAGAATGCAAGAGTGCTGATAGCTTACCAATAAAGCTCATCAAGACCGCAATCACTGCTGCGCCCGCAATAACGTAAACTGAGTAGACCTTACTGAGGGCCATAACCCCAATATTTTCACCATAAGAAGTTACCGGAGGAGCTCCAAAGAATCCAGCGATAATCTGTGCCAAACCATCACCAGTAAGGGTGTGGTCAAGTCCTGGATCTTTGAAGTAATCACGCTCAGTCAAACTGTTTAGAACCATGACGTGACCAAAGTGTTCAGTCATCGTCACAAAGGCAATCGGAGCCATGGTCAAAATCGCACTTGGGTAGAGCTTAAAGCCATAATCCACAAATGGAATGTCAAAGTTTGGAACTTGAATCCAATGTGCCGCCGCTACCTCTGAGAAATTGATGAAACTATGTCCTGTCAGCAAACCAAGAAGCGCTGAGAAAATATAGCCCACAATTAATCCAAGTAAAATTGGGATGACACCGACAATCTTCTTGCCATACATGTTAAAGAGGATAACCGCAAAGAGGGTCACCATCGAAATCAATAGAGCATAGATACTATAGCTTTTATTTAAAGTTGTCGCATCATTGACTGCATTGGCTGCAAGGTTCAAACCAATCACCATGATAATGGGACCAACCACGATTGGTGGAAGGACCTTATCAATCCAGTCTTTACCCGCATACTTAACAATCAGAGCCACAAGCAAGTAAACCAAACCACCTGCCATGGCACCTTGAGCCACCGCTGCAATTCCATCCGTCTTCATAAGTGTCTGCATAGCCGCAATATAGGCAAAGCTAGACCCCATGTAAGCTGGAATTTTGTACTTGGTCACCGTCAAGTGAGCCAAAGTTCCCAAACCAGATGAGAAAAGAGCAATAGCGGGATCAATCCCAACCAAAATCGGCACAAGCACCGTCGCACCAAACATGGCAAACAAGTGCTGGAATGACAAACCAACCAATAAACCAGGTTTTGGCATATCATTCACATCATATTTTACGTTATTCACGATATCAAAGGACTCCTTAAATTAAGATACAAAGGGCGTATAAAGAGCAAAGTAAAATTAGGAAATCTGACGCCGAAGCTTTAGCTTCTAGGAAGATTTATCTATTTTACACAGCTCTTAGCCCGTGTTCAATTAATAAGATACAAAGGGACGCTTTGGCTTAGCCAAACATTTCTGCAGAAAAATAGGAAGTCGACACCGCACTCCCAAGAGTGCTAGGAGACTTATCTTTTTTCCTAAGAAATGAGTCCCGTGTTCAATTAACAAGATACAAAGGGTGTTTCACCCTATCTGTCAACCAACTTAGCTTGGATCGATAATGTTGACGCTATCTTTGCCATCAACTTCTGCAACCAAAACTTCGATTTCTTCTGACTCACTAGTTGGGATATTTTTACCAACATAGTCCGCACGGATTGGCAATTCACGGTGACCACGGTCAACCAAGACAGCCAAACCAACACGCGCCGGACGCCCATGGCTAACGATATTATCAATAGCTGCACGAATCGTACGACCTGTGTAAAGCACATCATCCACAAGGATAACATCTGTACCATCAATTTCAATAGGGAAAACAGATGTGTCTTGCTCAGCCTTAACATCATCACGGAAAGCCTTAGTGTCAAGCTCAATCAATGGCACATCAAGGTTTTCCAACTGTTTCAAGCGCTCTTGGATGCGCTGGGCAATATAGACACCACGTGTCTTAATACCAGCCAAGACAATCTTGTCGAGATTTTTGTTACGCTCAATAATCTCATAAGTGATACGTGTAATGGCACGTTTCATGGTTACGTCATCGACGATCTCTTTTTTCTTCATAAAAAGAACCTTTCTAAATACAAAAAAATCCCCTCGAAAACAAGGAGATACACAAAAATATGAGTACAGTTCACCCGTACACTTCTCATGGCTCCTTGCCTGCCTCTCTGGACAGTGATTAAAGGACTTATTTAATTAGGTAAATTATAGCAAATTTCAGACTCTTTTACAAGAAAAAAACGGACGCCCCTCCCAAGAAAGACTATCCGTTTAATAACTGTTACGCTTCTCTCAACTTCTCCAAGGTTTCCTTGAAAATAGCAGGTTCTTCCGCTGTAAATTCGACCAATTCTCCAGTCGTAGGATGTGTGAAACCAAGGGTCTTAGCATGTAGAAATTGTCCATGGCCCTTGAGGGTCTTGCGTGGCCCATAAAGAGGGTCTCCTGCCACCGGGTGACCAATATAAGCCAGGTGCACACGAATCTGGTGCGTACGACCTGTTTCCAGCTGCAACTCTACCAAGGTATAGTTGCCAAAACGTTCAAGAACGGTAAATCGTGTTAATGCAGGTTTTCCTTTAGCTGTAACTGCCTGCTTCTTACGATCCTTGTCCGAACGCCCAATCGGAGCCTCAATCACGCCTCGATCGTTAGGCAAATTGCCATGCACGATAGCCACATACTTACGAAGGGACTTCTTATCCTTAAGCTCAGCCGCCAAAGCATTGTGAGCCTTATCATTCTTAGCGATCATAAGGAGACCAGATGTGTCCTTGTCGATACGGTGGACAATCCCTGGACGAACCACACCATTGATAGACGAGAGGTCCTTGACATGGTACATCAGAGCATTGACCAAGGTACCAGACGTGTGACCAGCTGATGGATGGACAACCATGCCTTGAGGCTTGTTGACCACTGCCACATCCGCATCTTCGTAGATAATATCCAAAGGAATATCTTCAGCCTTGTACTCCAAGACCTCTTCTTCTGGCAATTCATAGGTGATAACATCACCCTCTTTAACCGCATACTTGGCCTTTGCCGACTTACCATTAACCAAGACCGTTCCAGCCTTAATCGCTTCATTGGCCTGACTACGTGACAATTCTGTCAAATCTGCCAAAGCCTTGTCCAGACGGTTTCCCGCCTCTTTAATGATGACTTCCATTTTCCTCTTTCCATAAGATTAAAATCAAGAGCAGTACGCCCACCGTTAGATAGGAGTCTGCCACGTTAAATATTGCAAAATCAATAAAATCAAGCTGAACCATATCAACCACGTAACCCAAGTGCACACGGTCAATAAAGTTACCAATACCACCTGAGATAATCAAAACCAAAGATAGCACCAACCAAAGACTCTTCTGGTAATTTTTAACCAGATAAACCAGAGCCGCACCAATCACTAGAACCGTCAAAATCACAAAGAAATATTTCTGATCCTGTAAAATCGAAAAGGCAGCACCACGGTTCTGTAAATAAGTCAAGCTGAAAAGCCCAGGAATAGCCTTGATAACTTGGTTAAGGGCAATATTTGCCACAACCCAATGCTTAACCCACTGATCCAAACCAATCAGAGCCAAGATAGCCAAAGGAATCGCAACCTTACGCATAAGCCCTCCTATGGTTTGTAAGTATCAAAGTAGTCAAACATAACATTGACAAACTTGAGAGCACAAGATGACAAGTTAATTCCCTTACGACGGACATAAACCATCTTGTTATCCAAATTATCCTCAAGCGGAATAACCGTAATCCCGTTCACACTTTGTGCATCCAAGAAACCAGATCCCGTCGCATAAGCATCCGTACGTTCCAAGATACCGTTCAAAGTCGCACGGTCTGTCACGTTAAACATCAAAGACGAATCTGACGTATCCACAAAATTTTCAGAATAGTAAAGATACTCGTCCTTCTCCTGAGTGAAACGCACTGTAGGCAAGGCCGCCAAGTCCTCCATAACAAGACTTTCTTTTTTAGCCAGAGGATGGCCCTTACGGAGATAAATGTGCGTCTTAAACGGAATCAAATCAATAGCTTCAAGCCCAAGCTTATCCATATTTTGATGGATTCCCTTGCTATTTTGACGATTCAAATAGATAATCCCAATCTCACTGTGCCCCTTGGCTACCTCATCCAAAATTTGAATGGTCGTAGACTCAAAAATGCGGAAATCCTTGTAATCAGGATAGCGCTCTGAAAAAGTCGTAATCAAAGGTGGCAAAAAGTCATAGTGCTGACTGGCAATTGAAAACTGATTGCCCTTTTCAGAAGCATTGAGATAGCGATTTTCAAAACTATCAAAACTGCGTACCACCTCAAGCGCACGCTCGTAAAAAGTCATGCCCTGACTGGTCAAGACAGCCCCCGTCGTTGTACGGGTGAAAATTTGGAAATTCAGCTCTTGCTCCAAATCCTTGATAGCCACCGAAAGGCTAGGCTGACTCACAAAGAGCTTGCTGGCTGCCTCACGGAAGGTTCCGCTGTTGGCAATGGCTACGACATAACGTAGTTGTTGTATGTTCATGTGTGACACTTCTTTCTTGAAAAATCAATCACTCCTATTATACCAGATTTTATCCTCTTTTGTTGATACTAAAAAGCCCAGGCAACCCTGAGCTTGAATTAATTAAAAAGTAGTCTTATTCGTCTGATTTGTCTGTCAAGAAGTACTCGTTTTCACGTTTGTCATAGTCGAAGGTCAAACGAACAGCATCTACCTTTCCACTTTCTGGATTATAATCACGGTAGCTAAGACTGACTGACTGAGTGAGATCGCCTTGTTCAGTTTGTGTCATTTCATGATAAGTGAAACTAGCCTCAGGGTGTTTTTCAACAACCTCAGAAAGTCGTGTCCCCTTGAGCAAATCAGCTTGTGTACCTACAGACAACTTTTCATAGTCATCTTTTGTCCAGTTGCTATGATAGTCATCGACTTCTTTGACCTTATCATAGTCGAAGGTTGCTGAGGCAGATTTCAAAACATAGACACCGTCTTTTTTCTCGAAAGTCAAACGAACATAGTTGTTTCCATCTGTATTTTCTTTTCTATAGGTAAGATCTAACAAATCTGGTTTATCTTCCTCGTAAGCATCACTATACTCGGCATCAGTCGCCTTACCGTGAGCATCCAAGACCTCGTCCAATGTCAAAGTACCAACCTTCAACTCCTTAAACTGATCCTCAGTCCAGTCAAACTTATAATTCTCATCGATGTACAGATAAGCTCTATCGTGACCGTCACTTTGGAACTGCTCAGCATGGTTCATGACAAATTTCACTGCTTGATAGCCTGCTCCAGCAAGCGAAGTCATGAAGAAGATGATTGACATAACTAGGGCAATAATAGATAGTGCCTTGCGTGTCGACTTCAAACTCAAAACCAAAGTCACAATAGCTAGAATGATAAGGAAGAAAGCAAGGAAAGTAAAGACAAAACCGAAAGGAAGCGTCCAAGACAAAATGACGAATAGAATCCCCAAAACTAGGATAATAATCGGCAAAGCAATATTAACAAAAGCATTGTTCTTGGTTACCTTTGGTTTGTAATAAGGGTTTTCCAAAGGTATCTGGCTTGCCTTTGGAGCTTCTTTTTCTTGCTCTTTCTCCATATTCAACTCAGGCATTGGCTTAGGAGCTTCCTCCTCTAATGCCACCTGAGCCTCGTCTGGTTGCGTATCTGCCACTGAGTCAGCTGTCACCTCTTCAGTAGCTTCAGAGTTATCCACCTGCTGAGCCTCAACCTGCTCAGACACTTGGACACTTGGTTCCTCCGAAGCAATGACAAAGCCCTCTTTCTTAGCTTCCATAAACTCCTCAGGACTTGGTTTACGTCCATTGACGTCCTCAAAGTGACGCACCCATTCTTCTCTAGTTGCCATAGCTGACTCCTTTATCTCTTTTTCTTTATTTTATCATACTTTAATCTCGTCTTATGAAAATAAGGTCGGATATAAGAGAGAATTTTTTGAGACTGCCTGAGGTGCTTAAGTGACAAGATATCTCATGAAAATGGACGGAAGAAGGAAAGAAACAGTACCTTTCTAGATACTGTTTCTTTAGAAGTTCATAGGATAACTCTATATTCTACAAAGTATTTATAAATTTGTCTTACCATTAGTTAAAAATGCAAAAAGATGAGAATACTCATAAAAGCACACGCAAATAGCTCTATACTAAACATCATTCTATTGTAACATCGTTCCACAAAAATCACATTCTTTTGTTTGACCAATAACCTCATTAGTAGCACCACAGTTAGGGCATAGCACGCGCCTTGCCTCTTGTAAAATTACTTCTCCGATTAATGGTGAAGTAATTAGTCGTCTAGAGTGATTGATGTAGGTCTTCTCCAAAATTCCTCGGTTAATAAGAAATTCAATATCTGAAACTACAACTTCATATGGATAACCAAGTGATGCCGAAATAGCATCCAACGAACCATTTTTACTATCAGCAATACAAGCAAAATAATTAGGTAAACGTTTATACATTGGCATTCTTGTGAGTTCAATAATTATCAATACCAATCCAACTATCGTAAATACTATACTTATAAGAATAGTAATCCAATTAATAGCTATAGCTAAAACACTTAGTCCCCAAAATATAATCAAACCACCAATAATTGCGAATATGCCTTTTAGATTTCTCGATTCATATTTTTTTTGAACTTTTAAGAGCATATCTGCCTTTTCTTTAGAAAAAAGATTAAATCCAAGAGACTGCCCCAAGTCTTTCATATTACCTGTTACTTCTGTTACTTTATTTTTCAAATCATCTAACATTTTTATCCTCCTTGTAGATTTTGTCCACAGTTTGAACAGAATTTCATTCCCAGTTCAACTTTTTGCTGACATTGAGGACATGATAAATCTTGTTTTTGCCCACATTCTAGGCAAAATTTAGCTTCAATTTGTAAAGGTGTATGACATCTAATACAATTCTTAGTCGTTTGATTATCTACCTGAGAATTGAGAGTTTGAGAAAGGTTTGCAAAGTTATTTACCATATTTCCACCAAGACCTACACCCATTGCCATTCCTAAGCCTGCACCCATAATAGAACTTGCATCTGAGCCTGTGTTTTTAGCAGCGCCCTCCAATGTATCAAATGAGCGTTCTTGATGATAATCATATCCTAAAAGATTCATCTCAGCACGTTTTGAAAGCGCTGATTTTAATTGCTTAACTCCTTCATCATTCTCTGGAACACTGATATCATTAATATAGAAACTGATTAAACTAATACCGTAGTCCTCCAAGAAAGGATGAAGGTCAGCCTTTAGGAAGTTTGACAAATCATTCAAATGAGCATTTATTTCTAAAATACCAACATTTTTCTTTACAAGATATGAGGCAATAGTATCCTTTACTTTAGTAACATAAACTCCTCTAAAGAAATTAGTAACATTCGTAGCATTGAATACCGACAACGTTCCAACAAATTTTCTTAAAAACTTTTCTGAATCTGTGATTCTAATACCAAAAATACCATTAGCCCTGACTGGAGCAAAGATACCAAATTTAGGGTCTTGTAGTTGAATAGGTGAAGGAGTACCCCACTTAATATCTAGGCTATAAGCCTTATTAACATACCAAACCTCTGCCTTAAATGGTGACTCTCCACCAAAAGGAAGATTGATAATATTATTAAGAATTGGAATGTTTGCTGTTGTCAGTCTATACCTTCCTGCTTTAAAAATGTCTGCAAATTGTCCATCTTTCACTAAGATAGCTTCTTGAGACTCATTCACAATCAGTTGTGTAAAGGTACTAAGCTCATCACTTGGAAATTTCCAAGCAAATACATTTGGACCACCATTGTATTTTACAACATCAATTAAAGCCAAATTAAAATTCCTCCAAAATTAATTTATACAACCATACACTAAAAACCTTTTATATAAGCCATATTATGCTATTCTATCAAAATATAAAAGTTCTTAACAAGAGCATAACCTTATATTGTCTAACAATTCGATTTATATGACAGAAATATTATAGCACAAAAGTTCTATAAATAGAATATTATGTAAAAAAGTTCCTATTCTAACTCCACTAATACTATTATTAAATAAAGAATAATAACATGACGAAGAAAACAATCTATACGTATTGATGATAAAACTAGAAAATGAGAGATAAAAAAACAGGAAGGTTTCCCCTCCTGTCCCTTAATTAATCCTCATCTGGACCTGATTTATAAGTAAGGTAGAATGTATCACCATCTTCTTTGGTTTCAAATGACAAGTAAACACTCTTAAGCTTGCCATCTTCAGCCTTATAATCACTATAAGAAATAGTCATTTTTTTTGTGAATTCACCTTGACGAGATGTTGAAATCGTGTATTCTGCACTTGAAGCTTTAGGGTGATCCTTAACGACATCTTCAAGTTTCGTACCATTCGATGGATCAGCGTAATCTCCCTTATTGAGAGCATCAAACTGTTCTTTTGTCCAGTCAGATTTATAAGACTTATCAACTTCTACCTTATCTTGAGGGAATCTACCTGAAGCATATGACAAGATAAATGTACCATCATATTGTTTCGTAAAGGTTAGGTAAACACTTTCACCATAGTCTTTACCAGAGTAGTTCAACTTCATCTCATCGCCAGAGATTTGTGCATCAGAAGCCTTACCATAAGTCTTGATGATAGACTTAACGGTATCTTTACCGACTTTCAATTTCTGGAACTTAGATTCATTCCAGTCAAATTTAGCATTTTTGTCAATGTAATCGTTGACGTCAGTGCTATCACCTTTTGAATCAGATTTAGAGTCAGATTTTGAATCGCTGTCATCATTTTTCTTGTCAGCATCATCGTCTTTATCAGCAACTTTTGATGTCTTGCTTGAGCTTGTGTTATCACTAGCGTTTTGAGAGATTTGGAAAATCAAACCACCAATAGACACAAAGAGCATGAGACCAGCAACACCTGTTGCAATGATTGAAAGCAATTTCTTGCTTGATTTAAGGCTAAAGACAAGTGAAACAACTGCCACCGCAACTGCGAGGACTGTCAAGATGATGAAGAGCCAAGCAGGACCTACAAACCATGCCAAGACTGCAAAGATTACTGAAAGTGCAATCGCAACGATTGGCAAGATAAGATTGAAAAGAGGTTTATCTGCTGAGCCAGCTGCTGCTGGATTAGGAACTGTTCCAAATCCTTGAGCTGATGAGATAGGTGCCTTTTCAAACATGCTTGAATCAAATTGTGGTGTTGGTTGTTGCACAGGTGCTTCTGAGAAAGCTTCTGCACCAAATGGTGATTCACTGCTTGCTTGTTCTGCGACGGCATCCTCAGCTGTTTCAGCTACATCTGCGATGTCATCTTGTTCTGTGACTTCTTCAGTAGCAACTGGTTCTGGAGCTACTTCTTCAGCGACAGGTTCATTAGCTGGTGCTTCTACAGATGCTGCTTGAGCAGCCAAAGCACTTGTATCAAAGTCAGCTGCTTTAGCATCCAAAAATTCTTGGGGGCTAGGCTTACGCCCGTGTACCGACTCAAAGAGTTCAGCCCATTCTGCTTTAGTTGACATAAAAATCTCCTTTTTTCAAGAAATCCAAACAAGAGGCCCCTTCAGCTTAGCGAAGTTTTCTATAGTTAGAATTTAGACACCTATCTCTGATAAGAGCAAGTAGCATGCGTCCTTCCAAAAGTCAGCCCTCACTTTTTAGCCTGAGGCAACCTTTCCCTATATCTAGTCCCATGTTCATTTTCTTGTTGATAGTTCCATTCTACCATATTTAAAGACCTCTGTTAACCGTTTCCCAAAAGGTTTTTTTCTGCTACAATAGTAGGTATAATGCACCAAAGGAGTTATATATGAAAAACATTAAAAAGTACATTCCATTAATTATTGTACTTGTTATCGCAGGCCTAGGTTTTGCCTTTCGTGAGAACATCGCACGCGCCGTTCGTGGAGATGCTTATGTTGATAATAAGATATTCACTAAACAATTAGAAAAAGCCCAAAAATCTGGAAAAGATGCCTTTCCACAGTTGTCAGACAAGGTTGGTAAGGACGAAGCTGAAGTTATCCTCCACACTTCAAAGGGTGATATCACAGTCAAACTCTTCCCTACACTTGCTCCAAAGGCTTCTGAAAACTTCTTGAAACATGCAAAGGACAAATACTATGATGGTCTTACCTTCCACCGTGTCATCAAGGACTTCATGATTCAAAGTGGCGACCCTAAGGGTGACGGTACTGGCGGAGAATCTATCTGGAAGAAAGGTTTCGCTGTTGAGCCTACACCATTCCTCTACAACATCCGTGGCGCACTTGCCATGGCCAATACTGGTGCTAAGAATTCAAACGGCAGCCAATTCTACATTGTTCAAAACAAGGACGATCAAAGCAAGCAACTAGGAAATGCTGGCTATCCAAAACCTATCATTGACGCCTACAAAAAAGGTGGTTACCCAGCTGGTGATACCAAATATACTGTCTTTGGACAAGTCATCAAAGGCATGGATGTCGTTGATACCATCGCTAACCTTGAAGTCGATGACAACAGTAAACCAAAAGAGAATGTAACGGTTAATTCCGTTGAAGTCGTTAAAGACTACAAATTCAAATAAACAAAAATCCGAGAAGTTGATTCTCGGATTTCTTTTTTATTTAACAGCGGTAAGGAGATAATCACCAGTGTTAACACGAGCTTCTTTAGTCGTTAAGACATCATCAAAGTCAGCCGTATTGGTCACAATGACTGGTGTGATGACTGGTAATTTTGCCTCTCGGATAGTTGCTAGGTCAAATTCGATAAGTTTTTGTCCTGCTTCTACAACTTCACCTGCTTCCACATAGGTCTTGAATCCTTTACCAGCAAGAGAAACAGTGTCCATACCAATATGAATGAGAAGCTCTGCACCATTTTCAGTTGTCAAACCAATCGCATGACCAGTAGGGAAGACTAAATTAACCGTTGCCTTAGCTGGTGCGACCACTACCCCATCGGTAGGGTCAATAGCGATACCCTTACCCATAGCTCCTGAGGCAAAGACTTGGTCAGGAACTTGGTCAAGTGGGACAATATTCCCGATAAGTGGGCTCGCAATAATTTCTTGTTGAATTTCCTTAGGAGCAGGTGCAGCTTCTTCAGCTTTTTCCTCAACCTTAGCTGCCCCACCACCGTAAAGAGTTGGTACTGGTGCAAAGAGTTGGATAAGGAAGGATACAAGAGCACCCACAATGGCAATAATAATGGCAAAGATAACTTTAGAAAGGTTACCGTCAGGCCCAATAAGGCTTGGGAAGACAAATACACCCAGACCACCCATTGAATACATCTTAATATCTAAGGCCATCATGGCAGCCCCCATAAGTCCTGAAACACCACATGAAATGTAGAATGGCGTTTTCATTGGAAGGGTTACCCCATAGATAGCAGGTTCTGTCACCCCAAAAATAGATGAAATGAAGGCTGGCATAGAGATGGTACGGACTTTTTCTTCTTTCGTCTTAAGCATGATAGCCCCCAATACACCTGTTTGCGTGAAACATGGAAGGATAGCTGCTGAAAGAATCGTAGAACTTCCGTTTGTTGCCACATCTAAGATAGCAAGGGGAACAAGCGCCCAGTGCATTCCGAACATAACCAAGACTTGCCATAGGATACCAAGTACAAGACCAAAGACAATCGGACTAAAGTTCATGATTGCTTGGAAAAGACTTGTCAATCCATCAGAGAAAGCATTGGCAATTGGTCCCACCACCAAGAATGTTAATGGTACCGTAATGAGCAATGTAAAGAAAGGTACTACGAAGACTTTAATGACATCTGGAGTAATCTTAGTAAAGAATTTTTGAATGTAAGAAGCCACCCAGATTGCCAAGATAGAAGGCATTACTGTTGAGAGGTAACCCCCTGCAGGAAGCGTAAACGGAATAACCCCTAGAACATGACCTTGACCTGCCTTTTGAAGAGCTGTCACTAGCGTAGCAATATCAGGATAAACAAGTGCTCCTGCAACCGCAATAGCTGTAAACTCATTAACCTTGAAACGACGAGCTGATGTCAAGGCAATCAAGATTGGCAAGAACTGGAAGAAACCATCCCCCGCCGCATTCAAGATAACATACATAGGACTTGTCGCAGCTGACAGGCCACATGCCGCCATGATAGCGACTACCCCTTTGATAATCCCGGCCGCAGCCAATGGACCAAGGAAAGGTTGGAAAATACTTGATACCAAAGATACAAAGCGGTCAAAGAGATTACCCTTTGGTGCATCTCCCTCATCAAGATCAAGACTTCCACCTGCTGGAAGACCACCAACCTGGAGGACCTCCGCATAAACATCAGGCACATGGTTACCGATAACTACCTGATATTGTCCACCTGCCTTAACAACAGTAACAACGCCGTCACGGTTCTTAAGGTAGTCATCATCTGCTTTAGATTCATCTTTCAAATCAAAGCGCAAACGTGTCACACAGTGTTTCAAGTTATTGACATTTTCCTTGCCACCAACGTGTTTGATAATGTCCTCAGCTAATTCAGTATATTTAGCCATAGGGGCTCCTTTCTTGTCTAGGATCCTAGTTTTCTTTGAGGCTTTTTCAACGAAAAAAACCTAAATAAATACCAAGAACCAATTGGGATGAGCATACACTACTCCCATTAGTTTTTCGTATTTATCTAGGTTTTGCCTGCTGACCAGTAACAATCCTTTTGCTATGGTTCTATCTTATCAGAGTCCAAACATTTTTGCAAGCCCTTACATAATTGTTTTTTGTTTTTCGAGGTAAATTCTTGACCAAGAGTATAAGTCATGATAAACTATTGTTAGTTTATAAACTAACAGAAAGAGAGTTACACGATGAAAACAAGAGCAATTATTGAATTTAAAGATACATACGCTAGCATGGAATGCCACAAGCTTGGTTACCAAACCAAGGAAACTGCCTTGGCTATTATTTCCCCTACTGGACATATTCTATCAAGTACACCGCTTTTCAGAAAGGCATATGGTTCGAACACTGCTCACATCGACCAGCTTCCTTTCAATATAGATAATCTCAGTATCACAGCAAAAGGTCTCAGTAAGAAAGCCAAAGCCAACTTGGAAGATTGGATTGCCCATACTATCATTCTTCCAATGGACTATGATAAGTACTTTACTAAGCATCTAGAACTTTTGCACCTCCTAGCAGAATCACCTATCGTTGAGTCTGTCCAAGCCTTGACTTATAAGACAGTTAAAATCCATTTTTCTGAAGCACTCAATGATGAGCATATTCGTCAACTACAAGGGTTTATTCTTGCTCAGGCAGGTATTTATAGCTATATTGGGACATCTACAGTTTCAGACCGAAATGCCTACCAGGCTCTTGAATGGGCTAAACTTGATGTTAATGGTCGTTCACACAACGATCATAAGCCTGCTATTTTTCATCGTAGCAAAGGCCTCTTAGGTGGCTTCTTTCACCACGGAAACCAAGAAAGTATTGCATAACTAATAACTGGGACACCTTGTGTCCTTTTTTTGCAACAAAAAACTCACCATAAAGGTGAGCTAAATTGATTTATTTACTGTGTTTCCAGTTACTATAGATACTAAATACGACAATCCAGATGGCTGCCCCAATAGCTCCGACAACTGTTGACTTTTGCAAGAAGAGACAAACAAAGACGAAGATGAAGAAAAGGATAGTCAATGGATTAAGAATCTTATAGGCTGGCATAAGGAAGCCATCTGCCATAAACTCTTGAGACTTACGGTACTTGAGATGAGCAAGCATGGTCAAAATATAGATGGCAATGTAGACACCTGATGAAGATGCGGTAATCAAAGCGAAGGCGTCAGATACACCAGGTAAGACGTTGATGAAGGCTGAAACACAAACTACAATGGCTGAAACAATGATAGCACGTGAAGGAATACCATTACGGGCCAAGGTATCAAGTTTCAAAGATTTCATAACCTTACTGTTTGGTGTTTCCCTAGCGATTTGGAAAAGGTGACGGCCAGTTGAATAAAGTGTTGAATTCAAAGAAGAGGCTGCTGCTGTCAAAACAACAAAGTTAATGAAAGCCGCTGCCCACTTGATACCAGCCATTTGGAAGACCGTTACGAAGGGTGATTCATTAACTGGAAGTTTTTGCCATGGGAAGATAGCCATGAGGGCAATGAGGGCACCCACATAGAAAATGACAATACGAATCGGAATTTCCTTAATTGCCTTTGGTAAAACCTTACGTGGATTTGCTGTCTCAGATGTTGTAATCCCTACAAATTCGATGGCTTGGTAGGCAAAGAAGACCATTTGGAAGGTCATGACAAAGCTCACCCAACCTTTAGGGAACATCTGGAAACCTTGTGTGATATTGTTAAGACTAGCATGTCCAGCTGGCGTTTCAAAGTTAGTTGCTACCATAAATATCCCTGTAGCTATCAAGGCAAGAATGGTGACAATCTTGATCATCCCAAACCAAAACTCAACTTCCCCGAAAATCTTAACCGCAATCAAGTTAACCGAACTCAGGATAAGCAAGAAGACAATCTGAATCTGCCAGGCAGGCCAACTTGGAAACCAAAACTGCACATAGTTCGATACAGCCGTAATTTCTGCCATACCAAGAAATACCAGTGATACCCAGTAAGACCAACCTGAGAAGAATCCCCAGCCTTTACCAAGGTATTTCGTAATAAAATTAATAAAGGTATGTTGGTCCGGGTCCATGTAGAGCATCTCACCGATAGCTCGCATCATGAGGTACATGAAGACACCTGTAAGCATATAAACAAGTATGATTGAAGGTCCTGTTAGGGAAAGGGAACGCCCTGCCCCAAGGAAGAGACCTGTACCGATTGTACCAGCGATGGCAATCAGCTGGACGTGACGGTTTTGAAGACCACGCACCATCCCATTCTCAGTCTGGTTGTCGTCGTCTTTATGGTGTTGCTTTTGCGACATTTTTTTCACTCCAATTCTATTAAGCAAGACTCATTGAGTCCTGCAATTTTTAACATAACTTATATTGTACCATTTTTGAAATAATTGGTCAATATTATACAGAATATTCAGAATTTTATACTTCAAAACAAGGGCTTGGAAAACTTCCAAACCCTTGTTACTAGTTATTATGATTCAGGATCATCAAGGCTACGACCATGCAAGCCTTTTTCACGTTGTATTTGACGTAGTTTCTCAGGTGTCACATCGTTACCTTCTTCGTCAACCACTTTAATTCCTTCGATGTGGTGACGAACTGAGCGACGATAACCCTCAATGTATTCTTCACGAAGTTTTGCTTGTTCTACCTCTTCTTCTGGTGTCAAGCCTTCTGTTTTTTTCTTTTTGGCAAGCTCATTGATACGAGCAATTTTTTCAGGTGTCATAATAAGACCTACTTTCTACCTGTCAACAGGTACTTATTTTGTATTCAATTGATTAAAGGCTGCAACAGCTTTGGCTTTAGCCACAAGACCCGAAAGAAGGGCCAAACGGTTATTTTTAACAGCCTCATCTTCTGCCATAACCATAGTATTGTCAAAGAAAGCATCAATGACTGGGCTAAGAGCAAAGAGCTGAGCCAATTTGTCACTAGCTGAACCAGTCAATTCAAGCTCTTCAATTGCTTTAGAAAGGGCTTTTTCTTGATTATTTTCAAAGAGACTGGCATCGACTGCTACTGAAGCATCTGCTTTTTCTGCCAAGTTGAAGGCACGTGAGAGTGATTCAACAGCTGCCTTGTAACCATCAGCCTTAGCAGCTTCTGAGAGGGCGTCAGCTACTTCAAGCATATCCGCAACCACGAAGTTTGAACCAGCAAGAACGGCTTCTTTGATATCTTTTGATGTGCGTCCCATCATCTTGTCCACACGCGCTTTGATGAAGTTGATAACTTCTGCTTGATTGTCATAAGAAAGACTATCAAATGAAAGGGCGTAAAGGCTGTCGATCAACTCATCCATAGGGATGTGCCAACCAAAAGCATCCAAGATACGAACAATCCCTTGCGTTGCACGACGAAGCGCATAAGGGTCATTAGAACCTGATGGAATCAAGCCAACTGAGAAGAAGGAAAGGAGGGTATCCAATTTATCTGCAAGCGCAAGAATGGCACCAACCTTAGTCTCTGGAAGAGCTCCGTCTGCTGAATCAGGAAGGTAGTGCTCACGGATAGCTGTCGCAACCGCAGCATCCTCACCAGCAAGGAGGGCGTATTTTTCACCCATGATTCCTTGCAATTCATCGAACTCTCCGACCATACCAGTCAAGAGGTCAAATTTGTAGATTTCAGCTGCACGAGCTACAGCTGCCGTTTCTTCAGCAGTCAAACCAGCTTGCTCAGCCAATGACGCAGCAATGACACCAGCACGCGCCATGTGTTCTGAGAGAGAACCGATTTTTTCATGGAAAGTCACGTTAGCCAATTTAGCAACCAGGTCTTCAATCTTAAGTTTTTGGTCTTCACGCCAGAAGAATTCACCATCTTCAAGACGGGCCACCAATACTTTTTCATTTCCTCGGATAACATTTTCCAAGTGCTCAGCGTTACCATTACGGACTGAGATGAAGTTTGGTTTAAGCTTACCGTCAAGGTCACGTACAACAAAGTAACGTTGGTGCGTTTCCATTGATGTCACCAAGACTTCTTCTGGAACGTCCAAATACTTAGTATCGAAACTTCCCATAAAGGCAGTTGGATATTCGACCAAGTTCAAGACTTCGTTCAAAAGTCCTTCTTCGATTTGGACTTGAACACCTTGTTCTGCTTCGATAGCCTTGATTTGCTCACGAATCATGTTTTCACGTTCTTTGCTATCCGCAATAACGTAAACAGTACGAAGGTCTCCCTCATAAGAATCCGCATTGGTAATTTCCACTTCATGTCCAAGGAAACGATGTCCACGACTCACACGACCTGACTTGATATCCAAGAAGTCAAGGTCAAGCGCTTCGTCGCCCAAAAGAACTGTCAAGGTGTGGACTGGGCGAATGTATTCAAATGTGTTGTTAGCCCAGTGCATGCTGACAGGGAAAGTCAATGAAGCAAGCACTTCTGGAACGCCAGCCAAGACTTCTTTGGCAGGTTTTCCAGCTTCATGTTTCGTCACGTAAACATATTCTTCACCTTTGACTTCACGGAATTCGATATCGTCAACAGTCAAGCCTTTCCCACGGACAAATCCTTGCGCCGCTTTTGAGAAGTTACCTTCTGCATCCAAGGCGATTTTCTTAGAAGGTCCTTTAAAATCTTCGGTCAAATCGGATTGTTGATCAGCCAAACCAATCACACGGACTGCCAAACGGCGTGGTGTTGAGAAGGTTTGAATGCTTTCGTATGAGAGACGGTTATCATCCAAGAAGGCTACCATTTTCTCCCCGAGTTGTTTTTCACTTGGTGTGACAACGTAGGCTGGCAACTCTTCAAGTCCAAGTTCTACTAATAAGTTTTTTGTCATGTTTTTTCTCCGAAAAATATCTTTTTTTCCAGTTTGCCTTATGTGATTGGCACGCAAGCAACCGACTGCGTCGTTTCATTGCTAAAATTGGAGCCTAAGGTCTCCAATTTTGCCTGGTATCGTTAGTTTCTCTAACGATACCTCTATCACTGTGGCAACTGGTCCTGTAGGATTGCTCTATCAACCAATCCTATCTAATACACTCTTTATTCTTCCTCTTCTGCTAGGAGTTTTGCGCGTGTGGCTTCATCGAGAAGTGGGTAACCGAGTTTCTTACGTTCTGCGACGAAGGTTTTGGCTACGACACGGGCCAAGTTACGGATGCGGGCAATGTAACCGGCACGTTCTGTAACGGATACTGCTCCACGAGCGTCAAGCAAGTTGAAAGTATGTGAACATTTCAAAACGTAGTCATAGGCTGGGTGAACCAGACCCAATTCCAAGGCACGTCCTGCTTCTTTTTCAAATTTATCGAAGTTTTCAAGAAGCATATCTTGGTCAGAAACTTCAAAGCTGTATTTTGAGTGTTCGTATTCTGGTTGAAGGAAGATTTCTCCGTATTTAACGCCTGGGGCCCACTCAATATCGTAAACAGAGTCTACTTCTTGGATGTAAGAAGCCAAGCGTTCCAATCCGTAAGTGACCTCAGAAGTTACCGGACCAGTTGCCAAGCCACCAACTTGTTGGAAGTAGGTGAACTGAGTGATTTCCATACCGTCAAGCCACACTTCCCAACCAAGACCAGCTGAACCAGTTGATGGGTTTTCCCAGTTATCTTCAACGAAACGGATATCGTGTTCCAAAGGATTGATACCCAACTTTTCCAAAGACTCAAGGTAAAGCTCTTGGATGTTAGATGGTGATGGTTTCATGACCACTTGGAATTGGTGGTGTTGGTAAAGGCGGTTTGGGTTTTCTCCGTAACGACCATCTGCTGGACGACGAGATGGCTCTACATAAGCCGCATTCCATGGCTCAGGACCAATGGCACGAAGGAAGGTGTAAGGACTCATAGTTCCCGCACCCTTTTCATTATCATAAGCCTGCATCAGCATACAACCCTGGTCATTCCAGTATTGTTGCAAAGTAAGGATGATTTCCTGGAAAGTCAATTTTTTAGACATGTTTTACTCCTTATTCATAAAGTTTCTTGTGACACGAGTCTGCCTCGTCGATCGTACGAGGCAAGACGAGTTAGTACTGCGTTTAGCTCAGGCATCCTAGTGCTGAGCGTGGGGCAGTCCGACTGTAAGGAGGTCTCTGCCACTGACACAGTGAAATGTTAATTTCTTAGACAT
>OIEQ01000255.1_pt1 | contig 35914 bp, 27 predicted proteins | sample 1581841 | NCBI WGS metagenome assembly OIEQ01 (sample SAMN03281020, study PRJEB24777) | human gut metagenome | isolation source: fecal sample PR170 from 1 month old male Malay infant, vaginal delivered... | place: Singapore | collected 2005-12-29
AGTAATGTATTTTTCAGATATGGTGCTCTGAAGCCGCGCTTTTCAAACGAAAAGAATGTACCTGTGATAGTGACTCCTCAGGGTGATTTAATACCGGATAAAGAATTACCGCTGTATTCCTTGCCTTCTTTCGTTGATGAACCTATATATGTTAAAGAAAATAATTATTTTATTGAATACTCAAATGGAAAATTAACGGATTATCAAATAGACTCCGCTCTCCATTTTAGTAATAACGGTGGGGTGTATCTCGCTTCGCGAAACGGCAAAAAATATATCCTTAAAGAAGGGCGAAAAAATGTTGGGGTCAGTGATAGGTCATGTTTGGATGCTTTTCATCGAATCAAGCATGAATATCAAATCCTTCGTTCCTTGAGTCCGCTCTCTGATGTTGTGAATGCTGTCGATTGTTTTGATGTCTGGAATCATGCATTTTTAGTTGAGGATTTTTTTGAAGGTCGAGATTTGCAGCAGTACATAGCAATGGAATTCCCTTTCGATGGATGCTCTGCTCGGACGGATTGCTCTGATTCTTATTGGCGAGGGTGTAAAGAGATCGCAACCAAATTGGAAAGTGCAATTGCGAAAATGCATGGAATTGGATTTGCGGTTGGAGATTTGAGCTTATCAAATGTGCTGATTAATGATTCTTTAGAAATTAAACTGATTGATTTTGAGGCGGCGAAAAAACTTTCCCAAGATTTTCAAGTAGATATCGCTACTCCAGGATTTACCAACGATGCTGTATGCAACTATGAACAACAAGATTGGTATGCCTTCGCGGTTATAGTGCACCGCCTTTTTGTTCCCATATGTCCCCTTTATTATCTGGCTCCTTCGTTGTTGTTCTGTCAGGATTATATGGTGCAAAAGCACTTTGGGAATGAGGCAGTTTCTTTTCTTCGGTCTGTCAGATCGCGAATGCTTGGCTTGACTCCGTTATTGTCTCATGGACCATTTATCGACAAAGCGTTACAGGCTTGTGACAAGCTTTTAGATCCTGAGAATATTGAAACCTTTATGAGACTTCTTTATAAAGGGATTGTCTCTGGTCTTGACTTGCGAGGTGAATATCCTGTCAAAGGTGATATTTCAATGTATGGCGATGAGATGTCTAAATATAGCATTGGGTCTGGTTTTGCCGGTGTGAGCTTGGCTTTGCTGAAATCTTCATGTTTGGAAAACTCGGAATGGTTTTATGCTATTGCGCGGGAGAAATATATATCGGTATTACGTAAATTGAAAGACGGTATGTCGTTCCGCGCGGGATTGTTTAACGGTACGGTAGGTGTGGCCATGGCTGCATATGAGGTGTTTTCTTGCGAGGAATGTCATAAAATGCTTTCTTATATCGGAATCTCTCACATTGATTATTTGGCAGGCATTGACGACTATTCCTTGTACTCTGGTTTGTCTGGCATTAGCATGGCTCTTCTGTCATTGGGAGCATCTAGGAACTCGCATGAAGAAAAAATGTTGTCGTATATTCTTTCCAAGGTGTATGAGAGATGCGATTGTGGTTTAACTTCGCAAGACATGCTGAGTTCGAAAGCGGACTTTACCTTAATGAAGGGCTGGTTGGGTGCAGGTCTGTTCCTGTGGAAGGCTTCTCTTTGCAGGAAAGACGATGCTTTGCGCTCCCGTGCGGAAAGCATTTTTCGTCTTACGCTAACGCATCTTGCCAATGCGGATAACAAGGAGCGTCCGATGTATTACGTGGATCATTTGAAGAATAAACCCAGAACAATGCCTTATCTGGATTGTGGAACTTCTGGTGTGGCCCTAGCTTTTATTGAAGTCTATAAAGATGGTAATGAGTCAATGGAATTCCTTAATGAGGAGTTTCTTAGAAGGCTTTCCCAAGGTTCAGATATGGTTTGCACGTTTAATGGTGGCTTATTCGGGGGTTATGCGGGACTGTTGCCTGCTGCAATAGCGTTGCGCGACTTAGGTATTGATGATGAGCTGTGGGAGCGGATTATTGATGGATTGAATCTTTACCTGATGAAGAACAATGGAAACATTGTTTTCCCGGGACTTTATGGATACAAGTGTTCCATGGATTTGGGGACGGGATCGGCCGGTGTGCTTTTAGCGTTAAGTGATTCTGGGCGATCAGGGGAATGGGGATCTTGGATGCCGGTTCTGGAAAATGAGGATTTTTCGCTTTTCCGTGTTTGAAAATAGCTATTGCTGCTGGCTGGGTGATGGCCTGTACGTGATGCAATGCGTGGCTATATTTGTATGCTTAGGGGTGAAGGTGAGTGACGATGTATTTGGGAAAACGAATAAGAATCGCTATCGTGGACAATGACAGATTGACGCTTGGTGTTATGAAGATGATGATTGAGCGTATTCTTCCGCAGGCTAACGTGTGTTGGGCTGTATCGGATGGTCTGACCGCGGTGAGTAAGAGTCTTAACTCGCGGACGCGTCCTGATGTATTGCTTGTGGATATGTCTCTAGAGGGAATGAGCGGTTGCGATGTGTGCCGGACCATTCGTGAGGAGACTGCTCAGGTTGATTTAGTGGGCATGACTGCTTTTTCTCTGGACCGTTACTGTGTGCCTGCTCTGGAAAACGGAGCGAGCTGTCTTGTGGATAAGGCGAATGTGAAAGGTCTTTGCCATGTCTTATGTGCAATAGTGAATGGGCGGCGGGCGGATGTTAAATATGCATCTTCCGAAAGTGCGCAGGAGTCGCATGAGAGATTATTGACTGCCAAAAGTGGAAATGTCAACTATGAAACGTTTGCGAAAAGGGAACGAGAGGTTATGGGACTGTGTTCCCTGGGTTTTACCTCAAAGGAGATCGGCATCAAGCTTGGCATAGGGGAACCTACAGTGAAAACGTATATTCGAAGGGTCATGAAGAAATTAGGGGCTAAAAATAGGACTCAAGCAGTAATTCAATGGATGGAAATTAATGAACGTGAGTACTAAAAGAGTAAATCCATTTATCTCATGGTGCGTATTTCACCTCCAATATCTGCTTGTAGCGGTTTGTGCCATCATGACTATTGCGGAAATACTGTTTTTCCCTTCTGCGGGTGTGATGACATTTTTCCTCGTATGCGTGCATGTATTAGCTGTTGTCCTGATGCCGCGGCGGCCGATTATATGTTGCAATATCATTTTTTTTACTTTTGTGATTTGCTGTCTTATTCCAGATGACGGTGGTCCAAGCTTTTTATGGGGAACTTGGTTGGCTCTGGGGTATGCGGGGCTGCGAATTGAGTCGTTGTGGGGGATGCTGTATCCGTTCGCGGTGGCATTGGTTCGAATGTGGCGCTTTAATGCTGATGGTGTGGCGGCCAATGAGTATTTCATGTTAATTCTTGTCATGTTCTTTGCATACTTCGTCGGAAAAACGTTTGCGTGGAAAGAGCTTGCTGCCCAGCTCAAACAAAACAAACTAAGGTATGAAAAATTAAGTCAGCACGTCGAATACCTGCGAAAAGAGAGCGTGGTAGCCAGCCGAATTCATGATTCAGTGGCTGGTAACTTGGCATACATGGCAATTTTGCTGGACGGTCTAATCTTGGATGCTGAGAAGAACAAAACCTTTGACGAGAAAGAAATAAGAGAAGTGAGGGCTCTCGTCGTAGAAACTTTGGATGAGATGCGATCTGTTGTTGATTTAATGAATGGTGGAAAGACGGAATCAGTACAAGCGGACAATATGAGTCTCTCTGGATTGCAAATTGTAGGTGAGCAAGGGGATTCCTTCCTGAAGGAACTCGGATTTCATGGAAAGACGAGAATTGCGCTAAAAGATTTGAAGAATCTTGATGATGCTTTTTCCCGTGAGGTTTTTTCTTTGATTCATGAGCTATATACAAATATCGCTGTGCATGGAAGTCCAGGAGGTGAATACCGTCTCATTGTTTTTTGGGATGACGATGATTTAATTCATGTGGATCAGGTGAATGATATTTCGTCAAAGAACTTATTTCCTGACAAGCCGGTGTCCGGAAACGGTTTGTCGCTGCATATGAAATGGATTAAGTCCATAGGAGGATTTGCTAAAACATCTTCTGAAAAAGGAGCATGGCAGTTTCATGCGCGTTTTCCTGTCATCATGTCAGAAGACTCGGCAGAGCCAGTGTAGGATTGGCGGGCACTTGGGGTATATCTCTGCAGAATACATATTGAGAACGTTTGCTGATGTAAAAAGACTACCTTGATTAGTCATGGAGTTAGGCGCACCCGTCATGACGATGGACAACAGTATGGCGATTAGTTTCATTTTCCCTCCTATACACAACGCCAGTCTGCCACGAGTGGAATATCCGTATAGTTATTTGCAAGCGGGTGTCATCTTTGGATGACTTTAGCGACTTTTCCGATTCCGACGTGTAGGGACTGCGCGGACATGCATATTGTGGGATGCAGTCGTGGATCTGCGCGACTTATGATTGTGAGGAGTTTTTAGCCGATAGAGAATCAGATTGGTTGCGTGGCCACGTGTAAGCAGTCTGATTTAGTATTTAATGCTGACGTATGTTTTTTTAACTACATGTTGAGAGAGCTCATGGCTTTGCGCGTAAAATGGAGTACTCAGTCGAGCAGATGCTCGCAGGCGGGCGGATCTGTTTCTGTACCGCCGTTTACGTCGATGAGATTGCTGTAGTATTCGGTTGTTCCTGCAAGCACGCCGTCATAGAACTCCTGTTTGTAGTCGATGTAGTCGATGGAATCCTGCACTGCGGCAAGTTGTTCCACAAGCTCACAGCCGAATGCGCGGGGAGGCCGGCAGAGTGGAAGTCATGTGCTCGTGGCCTATTATTCCGCTACGGGTCACACCGCCGACGTGGCCAAGGCCATTGCGGATGCGGCGAACGGTGATTTGTTCGAGCCCACCCCGGAGCGGGAATATTCCAGTGGTGATCTGAACTGGAACGACGAATTCAGTCGAGTGAACGGCGAGCATAATGATGAAAGCCTGCGCGATGTTCTTTTGAACGTTACCTCGCCAGATGGGTGGGATAAGTACGACACTGTATTCATCGGGTATCCGATCTGGTGGGGCGGGGCCGTATGGCCGGTCAATCATTTTGTGACTGACAATGACTTCACCGGCGAGAAAGTCATTCCGTTCGCCACTTCTGCGTCATCTCCGTTGGGGAGCAGCGGTTCTGATTTGGCGGATATGGCGGGAGCTGGCGACTGGCAGGATGGTCAGAGGTTCTCGTCCAGCGTATCGGCCGACGAAGTGACTTCTTGGGTGGAGGGTCTCGGCCTCTAACTCAACTATATATGGCAGATTTGCGAGGCTGTCCGGTGCTATCTGCCATATATAGGCGAGATACGTGGAGACGGGGAGCGGTATCTGCCATATATAAGGCAGATACCGTCACATATGGTTTTAGTTTCGGGTTGTTTCCTTGAGCGTGGGCGCCAGGGTGCCGGCCAAGGCCTTTTCACCGGGGCGGGAAAGCGGCCCGACCAATTCGTGCGCGGTGTACGGCTCCTCGATGTAGGCAATGTCATCTTCCGTAAGCTGAACGTTCAACGCGGCGATGGCGTCATCCACGCGAGCCGGCTTCGAGCAGCCCACGATCGGTGCGGTCACGCCTTTGGCCCAATGCCATGCAAGCGCGACCTGAGCCATGGGCACTCCGTGGCGCTCGGACACCTCATGCACGCGCTCGACGATGGGCATGTCTTGCGCCTTCGCTTGGTCATACTTGTTGTGCATGGTGCCATCGGTGGTGCCGCGGGTGGAATTCGAATTCCATGTCGGGCGTGCCAGATGTCCGGAAGCCATGGGAGAGTAGGGCGTCAAAGCAACGTCGTACTGCTGGCATACGGGGATGAGCTCGCGTTCGTCTTCGCGGTAGAGCAGATTGTAGTGGCACTGCATGCTGGTGAATCGGGTCCACCCATTGGCGTCGGCCACGGCCTGCAGGTTGTGGAACTGGTACGCATACATTTCGCTGGCGCCCAATGCGCGTACTTTGCCTGCTTTGACTAGCGCGTCCAGGGCTTCCATGGTTTCCTCGGCGGGGGTGGTATAGTCGAAACGGTGGATGATGTAGAGGTCGAGATAGTCGGTGCCCAAACGCTTGAGCGTGCCGTCGATCTCTCGGTTGATGGCTTCTTTGGAAAGATGCCCATCATTGAAGTACACCTTGCTGGCAAGCACCACCTGATCTCGCGCCACATTGAGATTGCGTAACGCCTGACCGATGTATTCCTCGGAAGTGCCGAAGGCATAGCAGTTCGCGGTGTCGATGAAGTTGATGCCTCGGTCGATGGCGTGGCCGATGACTTGTTCCGTTCCCTGCTGGTCGATGGTCCACTGATGGAAATCCGGCGAGGCCTTACCGAAGCTCATGCCTCCAAGGCAGACCTTGGAAACGTTGATTCCCGACCGGCCCAATGGCGCGTATTGCATGTCTGTCATGGTTGTGCAGCTCCCTTGCCTGAAATAGATGGAATGAACGACGTCAATATGTTCCACGGTACCGTTGCGTCGGTTATTAATCCAATACGTGTCGCAGCTTTCTCTATATGCATTTGTTGCATGGAAAAGCATGTTCGACACTTATTGGACATTGGTTTTTCAGAGAGGTTCAATGAACACGTATTGATACGAAAGGACCATTATGGAAAACCCAAGCGCATTTCCGATGGGAGAGCCGAACGACGGCTTCGCCCAGTATTTCGTAGGTCAAAGTTATCTTGCACCGGTGCTTGACGCTCCCGAAATCTCCATCCACAACGTCACCTTCGAGTCGGGATGCCGCAACAACTGGCACATCCACCACGGTGGAGCCCAAGTGCTCATCGCCGTGGGCGGCCGAGGCTACTACCAGATCGAAGGCCAGGAGCCCAGGGAACTCAAGGCAGGCGAAGCCGTGTGCATTCCCGCCGACACCAAGCACTGGCATGGTGCGGCTCCGGGCGAATCCTTCTCCCATCTGGCATTCATGGTTTCAGCAGGAGATCCGAACGTGATGAGCAACGAATGGCTCGAGCCGGTCGACGTGCAAGCGTACGAGTCCCTCGCCTGAACAGACGGGCGCATACATGTGATTCAGCCGGGTCAAGTCAGACCCGGCTGAATCTATTCGCCACTCACATGTGAAAGGCTTATCTCATGTCTGTCCTAAGGTGGGATAGGTGGGAATCGAGAATAATCGCAAACTTATCGTCAATTGCCTGCCGTTGACGCCATCCGAACAAGCGCAGTTTATGCGTGCAGCCAAAGGCGTGCCGCAGGAAAAACGTAGACCATTGACATGGCGTGTGATCGACATCGCCGTCGGAGCGTCCGCCGCCGAAGCAGTGTCGCACTGTTCCGTTATCGTCGTTGGACACTCAGCATCACCATTCTGGCAGCCTTGACGGTCGGCGTCGTCTACAACTTCTACTTGTTGTTGTTCTACTACCAGGCATTCTCATTCTTCAGTCCACGCGGGCTCATCGGCACCGCATGCGAACTGCTAAGCGCGGCCGTATTCGCCGGTTTCGGATCATGGGGACTGTACCGTGCCTTGGCCAAGTCCGGAGTCCTCGCACGTTTCTCATCCGGACAGTAATAACGCCAGCGCCTGTGCGTCCTGTTGTGCGTACAGGCGATTACAACGTGATACGACGATTCTTGAGCACGGGAAGTATTCGGCGCACGTCCTCCAGCTGATTCCGATTCAGGTCGGTGTAAATCAGTTCGTCGCGTTCGCCGGACTGCGCAAGAATTCGCGCGGCCGGATCAACTACCATACTATGGCCGATGTCATGCCCACTATGCTCGCTGCACGCCATAAGATAGCAGGTATTCTCCAACGCACGCGCCTTGCATAAGGTCGTCCAATGATCCACCTTGCCCTCGCCACGCGCCCAAGCCGCACTTACAACCAACACGTCGGCGCCGGCCACCGCGTGACGGTGAGCCAGCTCCAGAAAACGGATATCGTAACAGGTCATCACACCGAACTTCCAACCATCGATATCCACGAGCGGTGGAATCTCGTGCCCCGGCGCGATTGAATCGGATTCGCGCTCGCCGAACGCATTATACAAATGGATTTTGCGGTATTCGAGAAGTATCCGGCCATGGTCGATGACGAGGAAACAGTTGTACGGCAGGTCGGCGGTGTCCTCGTGAAGGTGGACCGTGCCCATGATGGCGAGATTGTTGGCTTCGCTGATGCCACGCAGCGCGGTGACGAACGGGCCGTCTATGGTTTGCGCGTGGTCGGCCGTGTAGCGTGGGTCATCGTCACTTCGGGCGATCAGACCTTCCGGCAGCAACAATATCCGTGCATGATTGCGTGCCGCTCGCTGGTGAACCCACTGATGATGCTGATGTTGTGCTCCGGCTTTTCCGTTACGGTGAACTGCCCGGCTGCCACTTTCATGTTTCGCATTCGTGCCTTTGTATCTGCATTGTTGCGTTTTGGTTGATACGGCTGATTCGTCAGCAAACGTATCGAGAACCTCCTGCTTTTCGATTGGATTTGCGCACGTCTTGCGATTTTCCATCATTCTATTCGGATGTGAGCGAAAGAGGGGGTATGCTGCAAGTGAGGGTTGTTCAAGGAAGAAGGGTCGCAGTGATGCGTTTTGCCACCGTTGCTTTTGCTCAGTCGAATTTGACTATTTGGTATGTCGCGATTGTTCTGCCGATTCTGATTCTTGCGACAATCGTAACGATTTGGGGCAATCAAATTACTGGCAGGGCTGGCAAGCATTGGGCCAGTGAGGAACTGAGGAAACTGCCGCAATCAGAGTACCGTTTGCTGGATGATTTGGTGCTCAAGGATTCGACGGGGCTGCATCAGATTGACCATGTGGTTGTTTCAGCGTATGGCATTTACGTAGTGGAGACGAAGAACTATACCGGCACGATTTACGGCGATTCCAAATATTCTGAATGGTTCATGTACCTTGGCAAGAACAAAAAATCCATTCGCCTTTGCGGCAGAATTACGGGCACATTCAATGCTTGAAGGAATTATTGGGATTGGAAGATTCGGTTTTCATTTCGATTGTATGTTTTGCGAATCGTACCAAGTTCAAAGTGAAACTCATTCCGATCGTGAGTTCGTGGTGCATACGAATGATCTGAGATCTACAGTGCTTGACCATCCGCAATGCATGGGGCCTGACGTGAACGCAGTGGCGGACAGGTTGGAAAGCCTGAATATTACGGATAAGGCAGTTCGGCGCGAACATATCCGTGATTTGCAGAACACGCATTTCGGGAAACTCTGAGAGAGCTGATTGGGCGTTAAATGTACATAATTTCGGCTGGCTGGATGCGATGGCCAAACGATAATGCCGGTAGACTACGTAATGTAGGAAACGAGCAAGGACGATAGTAAATGATTACCGGAGCGACGAAGAACAAGGTTGACGACATCTGGCAGCGCATGTGGGAGGGTGGTGTCACCAACCCCATCGAGGTCATCATGCAGCTGACGTATCTCATGTTCATGAAATCCTTGGATGACAAGGAGCTCGAAGCCGAGAACATGGAAATGCTGGGGATGACTGCTAAGCATGTGTTCCCGCAAACGGAGGAAGGACAGGCAATCCGTTGGAGCCGGTTCAAGGATCTTCCTGCGGAGCAGATGTTTGACGTGGTCAGCCAGAAGGCGTTCCCGTTCATCAAAACCATGCATTCGGATAACGCCTTTGCGGAAAGCATGGAGGACGCTGCCTTCGGTTTCAACAAGCCCAAGACGCTTGAAAAGGCCGTTTCCGGCATCGACGATCTGCTGTCGAACTACGTGCAGGACGCTGACGATCTTGGCGATCTGTACGAATACATGCTGAGCAAGCTCAACACCGCGGGCACGAACGGCCAGTTCCGCACACCACAGCACATCAGGAACATGATGGTGGCGCTTGCCGGTCCGAAACCCGGCCAGCTTATCTGCGATCCGGCGTGCGGCACGGCGGGATTCCTTATTTCCGCAGCGGAATCCATCAGAAAGAACCATGACCAGGAGATGACCGAGGAACAGTGGAAGACATTCTCCGGCGAACAGTTCACCGGCTTCGATACGGACCAGACCATGGTGCGCATTTCCGCGATGAACCTGCTGTTGCATTCCATCGATCATCCTGACATCCGCAACCAGGACAGCTTGTCCCATCTGAACACCATCCGCGACAAGTTTGATTTGATTCTTGCCAATCCGCCGTTCACTGGCAGCGTGGATGTTGAGGACATAGACGACTCGTTGAAGGCGGTTGTGGAAACCAAGCAGACGGAGCTGCTGTTCGTCGCATTGTTCCTGCGCATGCTCAAGCTTGGTGGCCGTTGTGTGTGCATCGTGCCGAACGGCGTGCTGTTCCGCTCCAACTCGAAGGCCTACCGGCAGTTGCGCGCCGAACTGGTGGACAACCAGAGGTTCGAAGCGATTATCTACATGCCGTCAGGAGTGTTCAAGCCGTATTCAGGCGTAAGTACCGCTATTCTCGTGTTCACGAAGACGGACGCAGGCGGCACGGACAAGGTTTGGCTCTACAACATGGAAGGCGACGGATACACGCTCGACGACAAGCGCGATTCGGACGAGAAGCACAACGACATTCCCGACATTCTCGAGCGATGGGGAAACCTCGACACGGAAGAACAGCGCGCCCGTACTGATAAGAGCTTTCTGGTGCCGAAGAGCGAAATTGTGGAAAACGATTACGATTTCAGCTTCAACAAGTACGCGGAAACAAAGTACGAACGTATTGAATATCCACCGACTGAGGAAATCCTCGCCGATCTTGATGATTTGAACAGGCAGATGACGGAAAGCCTCGCGGAACTGCACAAAATGCTCGGAGGAGGCCAGAATGACTGACAAACCCCAATTTGTTGGGCAGAAAGTGAAGCTGAGTGATATCTGCTCTATCGTGTCAGGTGCAACTCCTAAAACTACAGTTAAAGATTATTGGGGCGGAGATATCAAGTGGATAACCCCATCTGAGCTGAATGATGACAGTCATGTTATCTATAACACTGCGAAGCATCTGACAGAAGCAGGATTCGCAAGTGCGAGGCTACGTATGTTCCCAGAAGGAACAGTTCTACTTACGACACGTGCGCCAATCGGCAAAGTAGCTATCGCCGGTGAACCAATGTGTTGTAATCAAGGATTCAAAAACCTTGTCTGTTCTGATGCGGTAAACAATGAATATTTGTATAGATATCTAAAGAACCGATCATCAGAATTGCAAGTATTGGGACGTGGGGCTACTTTTAAAGAACTTTCAAAGAAAGAGGTCGCTGCATATGAAATCAATTTACCACCATTGAAGCGTCAATTGGAGGCTGTGGAAAAACTTGCGTTGGTGGATAAGCAGGTTGTTATTGCAAAAACGCAGCTTGACAAACTTGATTCTCTTGTCAAATCCCGGTTTATCGAAATGTTCGGAGACCCAGTCGAAGAGAACAGATGGGCGCGCATCACATTAGCTTCTCTTTGCACTAAACTCGGCTCTGGCGCTACGCCTCGTGGCGGTAAAGCTGCTTATAAAACATCAGGTATTCCATTGATTAGAAGCATGAATGTTCATAATGGATATTTTGAATCAAAAGATTTAGCTTATATCGATGAAATTCAAGCAAAAAAGCTGGATAATGTTACCTTGCACAAGGGAGACGTTCTTTTGAATATCACTGGTGCATCAGTTGCCCGTTCCTGTCTTCTTCCTGATTATTTGGCAGGAGGCCGTGTCAATCAACATGTTTCTATTGTGCGTTGTGATCCAAATAGAATGTTGCCGCGTGTCTTAAATTCTATTTTTACAAGTGATTCATATCAGCGTTTTCTTCTTGAACATTCAAGAATGGCTGGTGCAACTAGAGAAGCAATTACAAAAGACGACTTAGAGACGATGACAGTTCCCCTTCCTCCGTTAAGCCTTCAATACAAATTTGCTGCTTTCGTCGCGCAGGTCGATAAATCGCGATTTGTCGCCCAACAACAGATCGAAAAACTGCAAATGCTTTACGATAGCCTCGCTCAGGAGTATTTCGGAGATTAGAGTTCGTTAAACCCTGATATTGCAAGGTTCTCGATGGCTTACGGCACCTTTTTTGTAGGGAAACCAACAAGGAGGTGCCTTTTCTCATGCAACAGACAATCGAACGAATTGACCGTCTTATGGCCCCTATGCTGAATGATGAGCAGGCTTCGGAACTTCATACGGTGCTTGTGGCCTGTCTAACTGAGAAAGGTGGGAATCCACGCGGTCCCGAAACAATGACCGAATGCATAGACTTGTTTCTTGCCGCGAAGAAGCTCGAAGGTTGTTCAGAACGGTCGTTGCGTTACTATGCGACCACATTGTCCCGTTTTGCTACGGAAATCTCCAAGCCGGCTCACGACATCACCACCGACGATATTCGCGACTATCTCACACGATATTCGCGTGATGGCCGCGTAGGCAAGACAACAATCGACAACATCCGCCGCGTCATCTCCAGTTGCTTCTCCTGGCTTGAAGAGGAAGACTACATTTACAAAAGCCCTGTACGTAGAATCAAGAAAATCAGGACTTCGAGAACGTTGAAACCCGTGTATTCGGACGAATCGCTTGAACAACTCCGTGACTCCTGCAAGGAGACGCGTGACCTTGCAATGATTGATTTATTGACGTCTACGGGCATCAGGGTAGGCGAGCTGGTGCAGCTGAATCGTCGTGATATCGACTTCGATGCACGCGAATGTGTGGTCCACGGCAAAGGAGACAAGGAACGACGAGTCTACTTCGATGCCCGTGCGAAAACTCATCTGCTCGTATACCTTGAACAGCGAATGGATGACGAGCCCGCCTTGTTCGTTTCCCTGCATCGTCCCTTCAAAAGGTTGGAAATCAGCGGAGTTGAAGCCAGACTCCGCAAACTCGGCGACGATTCGGGCGTCAAACACGTGCATCCGCACAAGTTCCGACGTACCTTGGCTACGAAGGCCATAGACAAGGGCATGCCGATAGAACAAGTGCAAGTATTGCTTGGACACAGCAAAATCGATACCACGCTTTGCTATGCGCAGGTTGATCAGGATAATGTCAAGCGTTCCCACCGCAAATTCATCTCATGAAGTCGAGCAAACCCCAATTTGTCGGAAAGAAAGTGAAGCTCGGAGAGCTGTGCGAGATATGCTCCGGTGGAACTCCCAAACGTTCCGTTGCTGAATACTGGAAAGATGGAACCATACCTTGGGTGAAGATTGGAGACATGTCCGAAAAGTATGTTTCATCAACTGAAGAGCGCATAACAGACGCTGGATTTAACAACTCTTCTGTGAAAATGCTTGAGTCTGGAACCCTGCTATATTCAATATTCGCTTCGATTGGTGCTGTGAGCATCTTGAAGATTCCTGCGACAACGAATCAAGCAATTGCTGGTCTCAAAATTAAAGATGATTCACTTGATCGCGATTTTTTATACCATTATTTAAAATCCCGAGAATCGATATCGAAATCATCGGGCAGGGGCGCTGCACAGAACAACATCAATCTGACCATTTTGCGTAATATGCAGGTCACGTTACCCTCGATAGAAATTCAAAGGAGTATTGTTCGGAACCTCGAAATGATTTCGAATCAAGTGACGATAGCGGAATCGCATCTTATGGACCTTGATGCTCTCGTCAAATCCCGGTTTGTCGACATGTTCGGCGATCCGATTATCAACCCGAAGAATTGGCAAACAAAACGTCTAGAATCTATGGGTGAACTAAAAAATGGAGTCAATTTCAAATCTGTTGACAACGGGTATGAAGTCAAATGCCTGAGCGTCAGAGATTTCAAAGATAAATATTCGATTGATGACATGAGTCAGATTGGCACGGTGTCATTGAATGGAAGGCCAAACGCCAGCCAGATGCTCAAGAACGGCGATATTGTCTTCGTTCGCTCAAATGGCAACAAAGCTCTAGTTGGTCGTTGCCTAGCAGTTTTCCCGAAAGACGAAAAGTTAACATTCAGTGGCTTTTGCATTCGATTCCGAATTGAGTCGAATGATATAAACCTCGACTATTTTCTCAACTGCATGAAGTCTGATTCGATGCGAAAAGCCATGATTGGAAGAGGCGCCAACATCCAAAACCTTAGTCAAGCAATACTATCCAAGTTGTCCATTCCGATACCACCGCTCTCTCTTCAGCAGGAGTTTGTCGACTTCGCCAGACAAGTTAACAAATCGCGATTTGGCGGAATGCTCCACCTTCTCAACAGCCTCTCTGGAATTATGCATGCAAGCTTCTTTTCTGTGGCTGACACAGACTAGAAACGATTGGAAAAACACTGGAATAACACCCTATGCAAGCCGTGGAAGCGGTATGATGAACTCATATGGTGTTTTCCGCGGTGTGATGGGGCTGGAGGGGCATATCATGAGCAATTTCTCGTTCCTGCTGGGTCAGGATGATTACGAGCAGTTCGCCATTCCATGCGTCGAAGCCGAAAAAGCGTTCTCCATTTCTCCGACCATGTGCGCCATGGCCACGCGCAAAGCGTTCGAACTGGCGGTGAAATGGGTGTACGCGGCGGACCGTTCCATCCAAATGCCGTATCGCGACAATCTCCAATCGCTAATCCACGAACCCACTTTCGAACGCGCGATCGGCAACCAGAAAATGTTGGATTCGTTCCAGTACATCGTCAAAGCCGGAAACATCACCGTCCATGGCAAGACACGCATCAGTCCCAAGGACGCGATGTTCGATCTGAAACTCCTGTTCGTGTTCATCCAATGGATCGACTACTCGTACGGCAAATGGTACGAAAAGCGCGCCTTCGATCCGAAACAAGTGCCGTGCGTCCAACAAGCGCTCTCCCGTAAGGAAGTCCAAGCCAAAGAAGACGCCGCGAAACAGGAACTCGCCAAGGAACTGAGCGCCAAAACCGAACGTATCCAGGAACTCGAACGTCAGCTTGAGGAATCCCGAGCCGCGCTGTCCGTGCAGAAGGCTCCGCGTCCACCCATGCCGGACAGCGAGATGGATATCAGCGAATACGAGACGCGGCAACGGTTCATCGACCTTGATTTGCGGCTCGCCGGATGGGATGTTGATTCCGAGGCTGAGGTCGTCAAAGAACGCAAGGTCACCGGTATGGAAGACCATGAGGGGCAGGTCGGCTATGTCGACTACTGCCTCAAAGGCAGAGACGGCAAGCCGCTGGCGATCATCGAGGCGAAACGAACCTCGTATGATCCGAAGAAAGGACTGGAACAATCCAGACAGTACGCGAAATGTCTGGAACGCGAATTCGGATACCGTCCGCTGATTTTCCTGAGCAACGGATACGCCACGGAATTCGTAGATGACGAGAACGGACCATCACGCCCGGTCGGGGGAGTGTTCTCGCAGGATGACCTGCAACGCATTATGAACCGGCGCAGGGAAGCCATCGACCCGCGGACTGTTCCGGTTAACGAGAAAGTCGCCGGACGCTACTACCAAATCGAAGCGATCAAAGCGTTCTGCGATAACCTGTGGAAAGGCAAGCGTCGTGGACTGCTCGTCATGGCCACGGGAACAGGCAAAACCCGCGTATCCGCCGCACTTACCGACGTGCTCATGCGCGCGCGGCTTGTGAAAAACGTGCTGTTCCTTGCCGATCGTGTCGAACTGGTCAAGCAGGCGAAAAGCGCTTACGGCGAATACTATCCCGACTGGTCGCTATGCAATCTGTGCGACAACAAGCACGACGTCGACGCCCGGGTGGTGTTCTCCACCTACCAGACGATGATCGGTGCAACCGACACCGAAACAGCATCCGACGGAAAGCCTGCGTTTTCTCCGGGACATTTCGACCTGATCATCGTGGACGAAGCACACCGGTCTATCTTCAAAAAATACAAGGATATTTTCGACCATTTCGACGCGTTGGTCGTAGGCTTGACCGCCACACCACGCGATGAAGTGGACCGCAACACCTATGACTTCTTCCAAGCGGAACATGGCGTGCCAACGTATCTGTACGAATACAAAACCGCCGTGGAACGAGACCACTATCTCGTACCGTTCTACAACATCGAAGCAAAAACCAAATTCACCGACGAAGGCATCACATACGATGACCTGTCCGAAGAGGACAAGGAACGTTACGAAGATGATTTCGGCGAAGACGATGGCGAGGGCGGAGTCGAAGTACCCGACCATATCGACGCGGACGCATTGAACAGATTCGTCATGAACGCCGGCACGGTAGACGCCGTATTGCAAGACCTCATGGAACATGGCATCAAAACCATGGGCGGAGAACAGATAGGCAAAACCATCATTTTCGCGCAGAACCAAAAACACGCGCGTTTCATCGTGGAACGATTCGGCGCACTATATCCCAAGCTTGCTCGTGGCGGCTTCATCAAGGTCGTGGTGCACAGCGAAGACTACTCGCACGCGATCATCCAGGATTTCAAACGCAAAACCATGCCCGTCATCACCGTTTCGGTGGACATGATGGACACCGGCGTGGACGTGCCGGAAGTCGTGAATCTCGTGTTCTTCAAAAAAGTTCGTTCGCGTATCAAATTCTGGCAGATGATCGGTCGTGGCACACGCCTATGTGAAGGACTCGACTGCGTGGACGGCATCGACGGCGAATACGTGGACAAGAAGCGCTTCTACATTTTCGACTATTGCGGTAATTTCGAATTCTTCCGCGAGCAGAAGAACGATGCCGATGAGAAGCCGGTCGCGTCCCTCAGTGAGAGGATATTCTCACGCAAAACCGAATTGGTCCACGCATTACAGTCGAGCGAATTCACTTCCGACGAAAACCTCATGGCATGGCGTGACGAACTCGTCAACGACATTCACGGACAAGTCGCATCCTTGGACGAATCCAAGGTATCAGTGCGATTGCGGCGCGAATACGTGGAAAAATACCGGAACATTAAAACGTTCGAACATTTAAGCGACATTGACGTGCACGATCTGACCGGTGAAGTCGCTTCTCTTACGCATTACGACGGCGAAGACGAGTATGCGTTACGTTTCGACGCGCTGATGTACGGCCTTATGGTGGCTTCCGTCAGAGGACGGACCGCCGCGAGACATAAGACGAAAATTCGTGCCATTGCCACGAGGCTCAAGGAACGCATGACCATTCCTCAAGTCAAAGAGCGGGAAACGGAAATCAAATTGGTCGCCGACAATCCGGATTACCTCGATGGGGCCTCCCTTGAGGAACTGGAGCGGATTCGTATGACACTGCGCGATCTGATTCGCTTCATTGCGGACTCCACTGCCAGGAAAATGGTCATCACGGACCTGAAGGACCCTGTCATCGACCGATCGGAAGGACGGGAATTCGACACAGCCGAGCATTACGAAGACTACAAGCAGAAGCTCAACCGATACATCAACGAGCACAGCAACGATGAGGTCATCCGTAAACTCCACTACAACGAGCCACTTTCCGGCAAGGACTTCTCGAACCTTGAAAACATCATGATTCATGAGCTTGGTTCCAGAGAGGAATACCAGAAGGCGTTCGGAGACGTTCCTCTCGGACTGTCGGTGCGCCGTATCATTAAACTCGACCATCAGGCGACAATGAAGGCGTTTGGCGAATTCATCAACAACCATTCGCTCAGTCCCGCGCAGAACGCGCTGATGAACAGAATCATCGACTACGTCGAACAGAACGGATACGTCCAGCCGGAAGACCTTGCCCGACCGCCGTTCGACCGGCCGAAGCCCTTGTTCTTGGTGTTTGGTAAGGAACTGATGGACCTGAAAGTATGCATCGAACGTTTAAACGCCAACGCCATGGCGCCCATCGCGTGATGGTATAGGGCAGACGTGTAACGAAAGTTTCATCCTATGAAAACGCGTGTTTCGTAATAGCTGGTAATCGTTGTAATGGACGTGATGCGGAACGTGCGTGAGCGAGTATGTGAGTGTACGTGTCAGGTGAGCCGTTCCAACAGCCAGTCACGTAGGATGACGGCGTGGTTGACGCGCGGATCGCGTGCCGCGTACAGCAGGGTAACGTTGGTGTCGCGTAGCAGATTGCGTACGTCGTCGGCGAATCGCGCCGCTTCGGGACGTGAATCGAGCTGCTCTATGTAGCGTGCTTTGAATTCGTCGAACTTCGCCGGATCGTGCGCGAACCATTTACGCAAATCGGTGGTGGGCGTCACCTCCGTTTTGGCCCATCGGTCGAGCTTCGCGCGTTCCTTGGAAACACCGCGCGGCCAGATGCGATCCACAAGGATACGGTAGCCGTCATCGTCGACAGGGTTGTCGTAGATTCGTTTGATGTTCAGCATGTGTGTTGCCATACTTTCACGGTACCGCGCCAACACATGTACTCAACTGTTCGAAGTGAAATTGCGCTCCCAGAGTAGCGGGGCCGACCCCGTACTCATCACTTACAGAAAAGTCGCAACGGATTGCGATCGGAAACGGGGACAATTCAAAGACTGTTGGTGACGAACTGCCTAATAAGCGCCACGGTCCGATCAATCTGGTCATCACCGGAAATAGCGGCCACACCATCGCCCTGCTGCACGCCATAGCTGCCGAACTGCGCATGGTTGCCGCCCTTGATCACCCGTTCGTAATATTGCTTCGGCATGCGCTGCCGCGCGGATTCGACTTTTTTGCGGTTCAGTATGTCGTCTTTGCTGCCGTATGCGGATAGTACGCGTAGTTTTGTTTTGCTTAGGTCATCGGTTGGGTAGGAGGCGAGGAGGATGAGTCCGTCCCAGTTGTCGGTATGTTTGCTGATGTAGTTTGCTGCCATCGTGCCGCCGAGCGAATGGCCGGCTATGTACCAGTGGTCGTATGAGTAGCCGGCGATATCGCTGCGTACCACGTCTGCGCGGTTGATGCCGAAGATGGCGAGGTTGGCGGGCATTTTCATTAGGAAGCAGTCGATTCCTGACGCGGCGGTTTCCTGCATGAGCGGCGCGTAGGCGCTTGCTTCGACTTTCGCGCCGGGGTAGAACACCATCGCCGTTGTTGTGCCGGGGCCGTCGAATAGCCATCCGTCTTCGATGTCGGTGACTTTCACCGTTGGATTGGATTGGATTGCGTTGCCGACGTTGACGGCGTGATGGTAGTCGTTGACATAGTAGACGCCGTATCCTGCCAGAACGATCAGGACTGCTATGATTGCGGCGAGAATGCGGTGGAACGTTCGATGTTCCATGGCGCCTCCGAACCCTAAAAACACACTTTCTTTTACTATAGTCCGTTCGATGTGTGCTTTGTGGAGTGGAGGGGATTGTAGTCGGTGCCGCCTAGCATGCATTACTGGAACGATGCCAGTCGTGACGATTGGTTACGTCCGGAATGCATGGAGAGGCGGCTTGGGAAGCAGCATGGGTAAGAACAGCGCGAAACCAGCGAAAACGAAGAATGTGACGCCGGCGGTCACCCCATGGGGTAAGAACCGCGTGAAGAACACTGAAACCGGCAAGCATGTGCTTATCATGCCGGGCATAGGCTACACCGTGGATCGGCCATTGCTGTATTGGGCCGCGCAGGCGCTTGCGGCCAACGGATGGTTCGTGGACCGGCTCGACCTGAAACTGACGGAAAGCGTCGAGTTTCCGGAAATGATCGCCTGCATGGAACGCGTGGTCGACGAATGGCGCAAAGCGGCGCTCGAACATGCTGCCGAATCGGGTGAGGAGCCGCATTTGCTGGTCGTCACCAAATCGCTCTCCACACTCTCATATCCGCATTCCGCAAAACTAGGATTGCGCGTGGTGCTGCTCACCCCGGTACTCAACCCGCCGCCATTCGACAAGCACAAGTCGGTCATTCCCGCACCACTGCCAGGAACTGCCAGCAGCCCTATGCCACTAATCTGCGCAGGTGACGCCGACCCATACTACGATGACGCCAAAGCGCATCTGCTCACCGACCATGTGCGCACGTACGCTGATGCCAACCATTCCATCGAAGTGCCGGACGATTGGCAGACGTCGCTCGACTACCTGAAACAGGTCACGCAAGCCATCGTCGACTACGCCGGCTGAATCGGACGGGAAGACGAGAGGGGAGAAGGGCAGCTTATGCGCATCGTATTGCAGAAGGTCAGTGAGGGGCTTGTCGACGTGGTCGACGAGGTGAGTGGGGAAGTCGATGCCACGTTCGAACCGCAGCGTATCGGCGTCGGCTATGTGCTGCCCGTCGGAGTGGAAGACACGGACGGAGCGAAACAAATCGACTGGCTCGCCCGCAAAATCGCCAACCTACGCGTCTTCGAAGACGAGAACGGCAAAATGAACCGTTCCATCCACGACGTGAACGGCAGTGTGCTGTCCATCTCCCAATTCACGCTATACGCGGACGTGCGCAAAGGCAACCGCCCAAGCTTCGTGAAAGCCGGAGCGCCCGCGCACGCCGAACAGACATGGCACGGATTCAACGACGCCCTGCGCGCACAAGGACTCGAAGTAAAAGAAGGACGATTCGGCTCCCACATGCGCGTGCGGCTCGCCAACGACGGCCCGGTCACCATCATCTTTGACACCGACGAACTCGGCGTCTGACCCAGAACCCAACGTGAAACCCTATATCCGACGATTGTCATAGGGTAAAACGCATGGGAATATGGAACCACCGCAAATTGATTGTCAACTGCCTGCCGTTGACCGAATCCGAACGTGCGCAATTCATACGTGCCGCGAAAGACATACCACAGGAATTCGTCGGCGATTCGACCCAACGGGGAAGCATGAGCTGGACCGCCGCAGTACCGGAGGAGCTCAAAGCCAAAGCCACCGCGGTCATCGGCAACATCGCGCCCGAGGAATGCGCGCAATGCCCCAAACTCGAATGGTTGCAAACCTGGAGCGCCGGCGTCGACAAATACCAGCAGCGGGGAGTGCTCCAACCGGGATCCATGCTCACCAACGCCACGGGCGCATATGGGCAAAGCGTTTCGGAACATATGTTCGCCAGCATGTGGGCCATCATGAAGAACCTGCACATCTACGCGGCAGGAAACACTAATGCCACATGGCAGGATGCAGGCCGGGCCATCACCCCAGACGGCAAAACCGCGCTCATGATCGGTACCGGAGACATCGGGTCGCATTTCGCCAGACTCTGCAAGGCCGTCGGCATGGAAACTATCGGCGTACGCCGTAATCCGAACGTCGACGCCACAGGCGTCGACCATATCGTAGGATTCGAGTCCCTCGACAACGTGCTGCAATACGCCGACGTGATCGCCATGAGCGTGCCATCCACACCGGCAACGCATCACCTGCTTAACGCGGAACGCATCGCATCCCTCAAACCTGACGCCATCATCATCAACGCGGGCCGCGGCGACGCCATTGAAAGCCAGGCGCTTGCCGACGCGCTCGCGGAAGGACGAATCCGTGGTGCCGCGCTCGATGTGACCGAACCGGAACCGCTGCCGGCCAACTCGCAGCTGTGGTGCGAGCCGAAATGCCTCATCACCCCACATGTGGCAGGCGGCAACCATCTTGAGATCACCGAACGCAGTATCATCTCCATTGCATTAGGCAACGTCCGCTGCTACGCCAACGGACAATCGCTCGACAACCGCATGCCTCTCAAGGGCTGACGTTCATTAAAAGTGGGTATCCGCTCCTTCGGTCGTCGGCTGAATGGTCCGAATCGGACGGCCTCCGAGATGAACTCTGAAACGAACCACATGAGGAGGTCTATCTGGTCTGAAGGCACATGCACCGCGCCCGGAATACGTCACAAAAACGGGCAAACCCGTATGATGGCAGCCATGGGGAGAAAGGCGGGAGATATGACATTGGACAAATGGCAGCGGATGACCGAGTGGTTCATGACCGCATTGGCGTTGGTGTTCCTGTTCGCGTATTCGTGGGAAGTTCTGGCGAGGACGCATATCCTGTTGTGTGAAATGGTGATCAACATCATCTGGATGGTGTTCATCGCCGACTGCGTCGTTTCGATCCTGCTGGCGGAAGATAAGAAAACCTGGTTCAAAGACAATCTGCTGATGCTGGTGTCCATCGCATTGCCCGTCTTCAGGCCGTTGAGACTGCTGCGTCTGGTGGCAGTGCTCAACGTGCTCAATCGTACCGGTGGCATGGCGGTGCGTGGGCGCATCACACTGTACACATGCTGCAGCGTGACACTACTGATGTATATCGGCGCCCTTGCCGAATTGGATGTGGAACGTGGGGTTCCAGGCGCTTCCATCACCGATTTCGGTGAAGCGATATGGTGGTCGTTCGTGACCGTCACCACAGTCGGCTATGGCGATTTGTCTCCGGTGACATGGCAGGGAAGATGCATCGCCATCGGACTGATGATAACCGGCGTTGCCCTGATCGGCATCGTCACCGCGACGCTGGCTTCATGGATTGTCGACCGTGTTCGTGACGAGACCGACAAGCGTGCGGATGAGGCGGAATCGGAAACGGAACAGTTGCGCCACAATGTGCGGGAACTGACGGACACCGTCAACCAGCTGCGTGACGACATCGCGCGGCTGCGCAGACCATAGCGGTTCTCATGACTGCACTGCGGAAAATGCGGAAAGAGGCTGAGGCATAGGAAAAGCGCCGGATGAATAACCCGGCGCTTTTCCTATGCCTCACCGTCATACGTCTTACAACCAGAAAGGCGGAGACGCTGCATTGGATTTATTCGCAGGCGACTCCGTCATGGTCGCGGTCCAGTTGTGAACGGTAGCCCGGCTGGCCCTGGTAGATAGGCGCGGCGCCAGCGGCTCGTGCCGCGGTGCAGTTCTGGTAGTAGACGTCCTGCTGTGGCGCTGGTTGGGGCGCGGGAGCCGGAGCCGGAGCGGGTTCGGGCGCAGGTGCCTGTGTCGTTTGTTGAGTCTGCTGGGCCTGCTCAGCTGACTGTTCGGTTTGCGTCTGTTCGGTCTGCTCGGACTCGGTGGTCTTCTCGGCTGTGGAATCCTTGACCCCCGTGTAGTCGGGCACGGTTTGCGTCGGGCAGGAGGACAGCACCTTGGCCATGGCTTCCTTTTCGGCCTGCGTGACCCACAGTGAGTATTTGTGCTTCACGCCGATCTGACGCGCCACGTATTCGCAACGGAACCCCTTGTTGGACGGCAGCCACGTGGCCGCATCGCCATCGGACTTCTTCTGGTTGGCACGCCCCTGCACGGCCAGCAGATTGTACGGATCGTTCGCCAATGCGGTGCGGCGCTCCTCGCTGAGCTTCTGCGCGCCCTTCTGCCACGCATCGCTCAACGCCACCACATGGTCGATCTGCACCGCGGTGGAAGTCTTCTTGCCCTTCTTGAACTTGATGTCCTTGCCAGTGTATGGATCATGCAGTTTTCCGGACTTCACCACGCAATTGTGCGTACGCCACTTGTGCCTCACGCCGGTCAGATCGCGGTTGAGGATATCATTGCGGGTGTCGCAGCCGTTGTGGTCCACGTCGGCCCATGCCTTGCCGAATTGAGTGCGCTTGTACCCGGTTTTCGGCGCGCGGCCCTTGACCTCCAACGAATCCAACACCTCCGTGGCGGACGTGCCGGCCCCGGTGCCATCCGTCGGCTCGTCCGCATACGCCGAACCGACCGGCAATCCGATGGCCAGACTCGCAGCCAGCAATCCGGACAAAACAACCATCATCGAACCATGACGACGCATGATACGCTCCTCACCCTAAAAACCCCTCAAGTAGTACAAGAATATCCCCGGAACGAATTCGAATCGCTTATTTACGGCAGATTTTTCGGCATGCCGAAACCAGTATTTCGCATCCGTCAAGACGTATGGCAAGAATCGGCCTTATGACCAACAGCATCACAGCAATCAAACCGGAACGTCTCGCACAATACGCCAAAGACTTCAACGCCGACCGGGCCAACCTTGTGGCCGCCAACGCCGCGGTGTCCTCGGGCGTGCTCGAAGCCGCCACCGACTACAAAGGCCAGCGCGCGCTGCCACGCGACTTCTCCATCGAACTGAAACAGGGGTCCATCACCAACCAGCGCCGATCCGGCCGCTGCTGGATGTTCGCATCCCTCAACACCCTGCGTTACGAGCTCATGCACCAGTGGGGACTCGACGATTTCGAATTCTCCGAAACCTACCTGTTCTTCTGGGATGCGATGGAAAAATCCAACACGTATCTCGAAAACGTGTTCGCCACGCTCGACGAGCCGACCGACAGCCGCCTGTTCCAGGAGATCAACTACGGGCCGGCCGATGACGGCGGTTGGTGGCAGATGTTCGCCGCCCTTGTAGACAAGTATGGTCTCGTGCCGAAGAGCGCCTACCCGGAATCCGCCAATTCCAAGGACTCCGACGCGTTCAAACAATACCTCAACAGCAGGCTGCGCCAGTTCGCCGCCGACCTGCGCGAACGTTACGCAGCCGGCGCCACGGTCGATGAACTGCGCGCGGTCAAGGACGACGACATGTCCACCGTGTACCGCATGTGCGCCATCTCGTTGGGCGAGCCGCCGGAGAAGTTCGACTTCCTGGCCCGCGTGAGCGACGATGACAAGAAGGACGATAAGAAAAGCGGCGAAGACGAGGCCGACAAGCCGAAAACCGGCAAGGACGAGCGCAGACAGATCCGCGAAACCGGCATCACGCCGATGGAATTCTACAAGAAGTACGTGCCGGTGGACGTCGACGATCTGGTGACGTTGTGCAACGTGCCGATGGCGTCCCGTCCGTTCAACAAGCGTTACCGCATCCGCTACACCGCCAATGTGGCCGAAGCGGGGGATATGGAATTCGTCAACGTGCCGCTCGACGTGTTCAAAAAGGCCGCGGTCGACCAGATTAGCGCCGGACACCCGATCTGGTTCGCCTGCGACTGCACCCAGTTCTCGCTGCGTGCGGCCGGCTATTTCGACTGCGACAGCGTGCGCGTGGACCAGCTGTTCGGCACCGATTTCGACTTCGACAAGGCGCACGGCCTCGAATACGGCGACAGTCCAAGCAACCATGCCATGACCCTCACCGGCGTGAACCTTGACGAGCAAGGCAAGCCGAACCGCTGGAAGGTGGAGAACAGCTGGGGCAAAGACAACGGCGAAGACGGCTACTACGTGGCCTCCGACAAGTGGTTCGACCGCTATGTGACCGAAATCATCATCCGCAAGGAATACCTCGACGACGCCACCCGAGCGCTGCTCGAAACCGAGCCGGTGGAACTCGACCCATGGCAGCCGCTGACCAAACGCTGCCGCTGACGCAACACGGGCGATAACATGCCGCGGTCCGGATCGGGCTGCGGCTTTTGCTGTTCCATCGCGCTGGTATGGTTGCATGAGAACAAACGTACGAACGATGGGGGTTCAGGTGGCGGACACTCTGGCATGGCTTTCCGACGAGCTGCGCAGCGAATGCAGCCAGCCGGTACTGCAGCGCGCCCGCGGCATCGCCAACCAATGGCGTTCCAAAATGGAGGACCTGCATTGCCTGAACGACACCGCATCCAACCGCATCACCCTGTATGCCACCATACGGGGCACCACCTCACCCTCCAGCCGTTACGAAGTGCAAGCCACGCTTGATTTCGCCGACGAGCTGTTTCTGGCACGCTACTGCTCCTGCCCGGCATTCAGCGGTTCGCAGCGCGGCTACGGTTCCTACCGGACCTTCGACTACCACAACAGTCCGAAATACCGCAGCTTCGACGATGACGACGACTACGATTACGTCGACGACTACGACGATTTCGGCTCCGGCAGCACGTACGGCCACGTCAACGATGATGACGACTCGGCTTCCTCCACCAGCCGCCGGTATACCGGCATGTGCAAGCACGTGGCCGCCATGCTGCTGCTGTTCCTGCAACAGCCGGAACGATTCCGGGGATTCCACGCCGCAGCCGCAACGCCCCGGGCCCTCGCCGACTACATGCGCTCCCTCGATGCGAAAAGCAACAACGCCGGCGAGAACGCCCAACTCGACGTGCTGAAACGAATCATCAACGCGAAAAGCCGATTGATCGAGGAACAACGTGGCGCCTCCGGACAGGGAGCCGCCAAACCGAAACGCAAATCAAGCGCGCCGGTCGACGTCAAACCGGGAAGCGTGTACCTCGAGCCCACGCTGATCAACGGCCATGACGCCCTGCGCCTGTCCCTGCGCATCGGATGCGGCGACGCCGACTATGCGCTCAAAAACATCTCAAGATTCGTGGCCGACATGCGGACGGGAACATACGAGTCATATGGCAAAAAACTCGCGTTCACCCACACTCCGGACATGCTCGACCCCTTCTCGCTGAAGCTATACCGCTTCCTACAGCAGGTGATCGCATCCAGAACGGCGGCCCAACTGCAAAGCGGATACTATTACGGCGAAGCGGTACGCATCGACCGTGAACTCGTCCTCACCGATTGGGAGGCATGCGACCTGCTCGACCTGTTCCACGCCGTGACACAGGACGAATACAAGGAACACGAGTCGAAGGCCCGCGGTTTCCTGCGCACGTCGGACGGTGACGGGCTGAGACGATTGCTTATCGAAGATTTCCAACGCACCAAGAAATCCGGGCCAAGCCGCATCCACATGGCCAACGAAGGAGGCGAACCGTTCGGCCTTGACATTGTCGAAGGCGACCCCACCTTCACGTTCAAGGCGTCCTACGTGCATGAGGGCACCGCGTCGGGCGTGCGCATCATATCGAACCAAAGCATCTCCGATGTCATCAACGGACGCAACGGCTTCTACATTTTCAGCCGCGAACGTCCCGACGATTCCACGGAGACGGACAGGATAGGCATCGACGGGCTCTTCCGCTGCACCGATAAACTGCGCCCGGCATTACAGGTGCTGCCTGACCTATGTTCCGACGATCCGGACGGCGTGTTCATCGCCGAAAACGACTGGCCCATGTTCGCCCGAACCATCGTGCCGAAACTCACCGAAGCGGGCATCGGATTCGACATTCCGCAGGAAGTGACCGAAGCGGTGGGAACCGAATGCCGGATCGAATTCTATCTGGACCGCGATTTGTACGGCATCACCTGCGAAGCGGTGGCGAAATACGGCGACTTCACCTTCCAACTGGTGCCCACCGCCAAAGAACTGCGCGGCGTGATCAACCCCGATTCACGTTCAAGAGCCTCGCAGGTCAAACGCGACCTGTCACGAGAATCGTTCGCCGTGCAGGTGGTACGCCAGCTGTGCCCTACATGGAGCTCCATCGACGTGGCACGCGTCAAAGAAGAGGACGAGCAGGCTATCCTGCTCATGCTCACCGACGGCGTGCAGATCCTCAAATCGGTGGGCCAGGTCTTCTCCACGGCGGCATTCGATGGCATGATGCAGCCCAACCCGCCATCGGTGAAGGTCGGCTTGTCCATCGACTCGAACCTCGTTGAAATCTCACCGATCGCCGACGAGGTGCCGATGAACGAAGTCGGCGCGCTGCTTGACTCCTACCGCAGAAAACGCCGCTACCATCGGCTCAAAAACGGCACGTTCGTGGATTTGAAGGAAGCCGACCTGCATGAGCTCGACCAAGTGTCCACGGACCTCGACCTGAGTGAAAAACAGCTCGACTCCGGCATCATCAAAATCCCCGGATACCAAGCGTTCCTGCTGGACTCCCAAGTGGACGACGAAGGCAAAAGCGCCTCGTTCGTGGACTATGTCAACGATGTGAAAATCGTCGATCCGAAACGCTACGAAGTGCCCGAACGGCTCAAAACCGTGCTCCGCCCATACCAGGTGGAGGGCTTCCAATGGCTGTCCACCCTGTGGGACAAGGGCTTCGGCGGCATCCTCGCCGACGAGATGGGCCTCGGCAAATCCGTGCAGCTGCTCTCGCTCATCGAAGCGCGCAAAGGAAACGGTCCGTCACTCATCGTCTGCCCGGCATCGCTCGTCTACAACTGGGCCGCGGAATGCGAGAAATTCGCGGGCGATCTGACGGTGGAAGTCGTCGCCGGTACGAAAGCGCAGCGACGCAAGGCCATCGCGACGGTGGCCGCGCAATCGCAGGAGAACGACGGTGCTACGACGAATGGCACCACGACGTACGACGGCACCGACGTGGTGATCACCTCCTACGATCTGCTGCGTCGCGACGTGGACGATTACGCAGCCTGCCATTTCGCGCTGATGGCGCTCGACGAGGCGCAATACATCAAAAACCATGCCACCAAACTAGCCAAAGCCGTCAAGCAAATCACCGCCGAACACCGGTTCGCATTAACCGGCACGCCCATCGAAAACCGGTTGAGCGAACTGTGGAGCATCTTCGACTTCCTCATGCCCGGCTTGCTCGGAACCTACACGAAGTTCCGAGAAAAATACGAACAGCCGATCATGGCACCCGGTTCGGAACATTCCGTCATGGCCGACAAATTGCAGGCTTTGGTCGGACTGTTCATTAAAAGACGTCTGAAAAAAGACGTGCTTACCGATCTGCCCGACAAGTTCGAAAACGTGCTCACCGTCAAATTGGAAGGCGAACAGCGCAAACTCTATGCGGCGCACGAGCAACGGTTGCGCGCCACCCTTACCAAAACCAAGGACGCCGACTTCAATACGAAGAAGATTCGAATCCTTGCGGAATTCACACTGTTGCGCGAAATCTGTTGCGATCCGAGACTCGTCTATGCGGATGCGAAAAACGCTTCCGCCAAACTTGACGCCATCTGCGAACTCGTATCCACGTGCATGGACGAAAGCAAGAAAGTGCTTGTATTCTCGCAGTTCACTTCATTCCTTGACCTGATTGGTGCACGTTTGGCTGAACAGGGCGTGGACTTCTACACCATCACCGGCGAGACACCGAAGAAACGCCGTGTGGAACTGGTGGACGAATTCAATGGCAACGATGTTCCCGTGTTCCTCATCTCGCTCAAAGCGGGCAATACGGGGCTGAACCTTGTGGGTGCGTCCGTAGTGGTGCACGCCGACCCGTGGTGGAACGCGGCCGCGCAGAACCAGGCCACCGATCGTGCGCACCGCATCGGACAGACGCAGGATGTGAACGTGTACCAGATCGTAGCCAAAGACACCATTGAGGAACGCATCCTCAAATTGCAGGAGAAGAAAAGCGAGCTTGCCCAACAGTTCACCGACGGCACCGCATCTGGAGGCGTCGGCACACTCAGCAAAGACGACTTGCTCGACCTGCTGGCATAACAATCAACGTACCTGCCGCTTGCTTGAACGCACACGATACGAAAGCAACAGGCAAAGCGCACACTGCGGCAACACACCATGAGGCGACGTTCATGCCATAGGCAAAAGGCATATGAGGCTAAGATCATGGTTTCCGGATTAAAGATTGATGCCTGCTGATAATAGACGCCAGTGAGACGCGGTTTGCATATTTCCGACGATAGGCGTATATATAATCGTGCAAGTTTCAGGGAAGGTGAAAATCCTTACTGGCGGTAACGGTACGACTGACGTTCATAACGGTCCCATGCCGAAGCCCGCGACCCGCGAAAGCGGCTGATCCGGTGAGAATCCGGAGCCAACGGTCAAAGTCCGGATGGAAGAAACGGGGCTCAACATGAGTGTATCCTCACCAAACAATACCCAAAACAACGACGCCGAAATCGCCAGCGAAAGCATGACGCGCCCCGACAACGCGCATTCCACAGGCGTGGCCGACTCTGGACGCTGGTCCACCAAACGCATCGCCATGTATGCGCTGTTCGTGGCGCTGTCGATGGCCGTCAGCTTTGTGGAATTTCCCATTGTGCCAGGCGTTGAATGGCTGAAATATGATCCATCCGGCATTGTCAGCCTGGTGGCAGGTTTCGCCTACGGGCCAGCGGCGGCGGTAATCGTCAGCGTGCTTGGTTTCCTGCCGCACCTGTTTACCAACCCATGGGGCACGCTTATGGCCGTGCTCGTGGCTTTGGCATTATCCGTGCCGGCAGCACTGATCTACCGCAGGAACAAGACCCGCAAAGGCGCGGTCATCGGCATCATCGTCGGTGCGATCGCAGCCTTGGCGATGGCGATTGTGGGTAATATGATCGTCACACCGTTCTACGCGCATATGACCACCGCACAGGTCGTGGCATTGATCGTGCCGGCGCTTCTGCCGTTCAACGCGTTGAAATTCACCATCCATGGTGTGGTCACCTTCCTGATCTACAAGCCGATCTCCAACCTGTTGAACCGCTGAGCCTCGTTCACCATATCGATTCCGCATATTGATGAATAGGAAGGAACCTTTCGACGTATGGAAGGTTCCTTCCGTTATATGAAAGACTTTTTCCATGAATCCTGACAGCGCCACGAACACCATCGCGGTCGAACTGCACGATATTCGTTTCACCTACGACTCCGGCGCGACCTGGGCGCTTGACGGCGTGAATCTGACCGTTCGCCAAGGCGAACGTGTATGCTTGGCAGGACCAAACGGGTCGGGCAAATCCACACTTTCACGCATCATCGCAGGACTTGCGGCACCCGATGCCGGACATGTCACGCTGTTGGGAAACAACGTCTTCGATGACTCCGGCGCGCACGCTGATGCTTACCGTAGCGCCCGGCATGGTATCGGGGCGGTTTTCCAACATCCGGAAGATCAGATCGTTACCACCATTACCGAGGATGATGTTGCCTTCGGTCCGGAAAACCTCGCCATTGCGCATGATGATATCGATATGCGGATCGCCATGTCACTTGACGCAGTTGACATGAGCGAACAGCGAGAAGCCGATCCCACGCGAATGAGCGGAGGCCAACAGCAGCGCGTCGCCATCGCCGGCATGCTTGCCATGAATCCCGAAATCCTCGTGCTTGACGAGCCTACCGCCATGCTCGATCCGCAAGGCCGTGCCGACATCATGCATATTCTTGACGAATTGCAGCAGCACGGCACAACCATCATTCTCGTCACCCACCATCGTGACGAATTCGTCAATGCCGACCGCATCATTCGCCTGGATAACGGGCGTATCGTGCAAAGCGCTCGCGGTAATACTGCAAGTATTCCGGAAATGGACGAATCAGGCACGGCACGAGAAGGCAACCCAATTGCCAAATCCAATATTGCAAATGGCGCATCGAAGCCAGCATCGGCTGTGCCAATCATTGAAATCCATAATCTGATATATCAATATCCAAACAGTAGCAATCCTGTGCTCGATAAGCTTTCCATAACCATCAATGAGGGTGAAACCGTGGCCATCACAGGGCATAACGGTGCAGGCAAAACCACCCTCGCGCGTCTTCTCTGCTCGCTTGACCAGCCGCAATCTGGCAGCATTACCGTCAACACCATTCCCGTCGCACGCCAACGCGCCAACGGCAATATGCAGTCGCTCAAGCGTGCGGACCGTGAGAAACTGCGCGCCACCATCGGCTACGTCATGCAGCACCCCGAACGTCAGCTTTTCGCCGAAACCGTAGCCGAGGATATCGCCTACGGACCACGCAACCAACATCTTGACGAAACGCAGGTATCCGAACGCGTCAATCAAGCCATGACGCTGCTGCATATCGAACATCTTGCCGATCGTTCGCCATTCGACCTTTCCGGCGGACAACAACGACTTGCCGCCATAGCGGGCGTCATCGCATGCCAACCGCGGATTCTCATTATGGACGAGCCGACCGCGGGACTTGATGAAGCGGCCACAACCCGCGTGCACGATCTCATCCAAACCCTTCATTCCCAAGGCGTCACCGTACTTATCATTTCCCATTCGCAAACGGAAATCGACGTGCTCGCCGATCGGGTGATCGCGCTTGATCGCAGACAAAACGGTAATGACGTCACTCGAGATATCGGAACCAATGTCACTTCCGAAACGGCAGGTTCGAAGAATCTGCACACGCTTGGCTCCGGATATGCAAAGGAAGACGTCCGTGAAAACCGTAGTTTTATGGAACGGTTTGACCCGCGCGTGAAGATGGTGAGCGCGTTGGCGGTCATGTTCTCCGCGTTCGCCATCAGATCCTTCTGGCAGTTGCTTGTGGCCGCACTGTTGACCGGCATGATCGTTGCGATATCAGGCATCGGCGTGAAACAACTGTTCAAATCGGTTCACGTGTTCCTTGCATTGTTCGTGTTCTGCGGACTGCTCAATGTGTTCTTCGTACGATCCGGTAATGTTCTTGCGAACATCGGACCGATTCCAATCACCGACGACGGTGTGCGTATCGCTATACTGTACGCCTGCCGATTCGTTGCGGTCATTATCGTCGGAGCGGTATTCCTTGCCACGACCACTCCCACGGCCATTACCGACGCATTCGAAGCGTTGCTCAAACCTTTCGCAAAATTCGGCATACATGCGCAGGAGATCGCGTTGGTGATGAGCCTCGCATTGCGGTTCCTGCCCACGTTAGGAGGCGAAGCGAAAGCCATTGTGGATGCGCAATCAGCTCGAGGTGGCAGCATCGAAACGGGAACGTTCGTGCAGCGTATCAAGGCGATGGTTTCCATCATCATTCCGGTGTTTGCAGGGGCGATACGCCATGCCGACAATCTCAGTCTCGCACTCGACGCGCGATGCTATGAAGAGGGTATCGCACGCACACATTGGCGCGTGATGAGCATCACCAAACGAGACATTGCCGCGGGCGGTGTGGTTGTGGCATATGTGGCTGCGTTGGTTCTGATCGCTGGACTAAACTGAAGGCAGTCGGCGGATTTTACCGTCCTCACGCTACTCTTGAGCAAGCATCATAGATAGGAATGGAACAAGTTATGGCATTAACCAAGAAGCAGGTCAAGCAGCTGCGAGGCCTGGCCACCAAGCTCAATCCGCTCATCCAGGTCGGCAAGAACGATCTGAGCGAAAACGCCATCAAGCAGGCGGACGAAACCATCGAAAAGCGTGAGCTCATCAAGTGCTCCGTGCTCGACGGATCCGGTCTGACCGCCAAGGAAGCAGGCGAGGGATTGGCTGAAGAACTGAACGCGGAACTCGTGCAGGTCATCGGCAACCGTTTCGTGCTCTACCGCCGCTCCCATCGCGACGACGTGGAACATATCCGCCTCGTACGCGAATAAAGCGGGAAACTGACGCGACCAAACATAACAGGGCGGGTGCTTTCTGAAAACCAATCAGAAGACACCCGCCTTGCTGCAATGAAAATAAACAATCGGAAGTCAGGAAATCCCATGAAGGAGTGCTATCAGCGCGCCTGATTCCATTCGGGCTTCCATGTGTACTGCATGTCGTACGCGCTGGCCCAGAACATGTATTCGTTCTCCACGCCGGTCACGAAAATGTCGATCAGCTCGCGCTTGCGCTCCTCGCTCGCGTCGGCCACCAGTTTCTCGATATGTTCGAGCAGCCACACGGAATCCTGCCAGAACTCGTCGGTCTTATACATGTCGACCCAGCTCTTGTACGGATTGTCGTCGAGCGTGTCCGCGAACTCGGCGGCAAGACGGTAGCCGTAATCCGCATACACCCAGGCGCACGGCAGCACGGCCACGAGAATGTCGAGAATGTCTTTGCCGTAGGCGATGGAGAGAATGTTCGACGTGTAGGCGCGCGCGAAGGCCGACTGGCGCACATTGTTCATCTGCTCTTCGGTGATGCCATAGCTGGCCAAGTAGGAACGGTGTACTTCGGTCTCGACCTGCAGGGCGCCGTTCTGCACCTTGAGCATGAACGCCATGATTTCAGGGTCGGTGGCCTTGGCTAATCCCAAAGCGTGCACTCTGGCGTAATCGTTCACATAACGAAAATCCTGCAGCAGATAGAAGGCGAAACGCTCGCGTTGCAGTGTGCCTTCGCCAAGCTCGCGGATGAACGGCTGCTGGTAGCCTTCCTCCCAAACCAGGTCGGCGGCCTTGCGCATGCGCTGCGCGAACGGCGGAAGATTGTCGCGTTGGATGCCTTTGGCGGCGTCGAACTCATAATCGAAATCGGTTGTTGATGTCACAGCAGTCACTAGACATGCCTCCCTACGCTGGTGTTAACCATCAGGTTCAAAGGGTTCAGGCCTCACTTGGCCCATCTCAACCCGACAAACACGGGTTCCCCTGCATTATGCCGTACATTATGGCAAAGCCGCACGAAATGTGCAAGAGCCCGTCCGTCGAATGGAATCGTGCCGCATGATGCGAACACAGGCGATGTTCGGTTGAGGGCGAGTGCAAGAATGGAACGTATGACTGAAAAGCAAGTTGCGAAGAACACCATCGAAAAGCTGGCTATCGTCGTGGTGACGTACAGGCGTCAGCAGCTGCTCGCCACCCTGTTCGAATCCATCGAAAAACTCACTGTGGCGCCATGGCGTATCATCGTCGTGGACAACGAGCACAGCGAGGCGACCCAAGGCATGGTCGACGATTTCCGTGAAGCGGTCACCGCGCAGTGGGGCAATACCATCGCCGACCAGTCGGGCAACGAAAGCCGTGTGGTGTACGCGCCGCAGTCAGACAATCTCGGCGGCGCAGGCGGCTTCTCCGCAGGTGTGAAGAAGGCATACGAGCTGGGTGCGGAGTGGTTCTGGGTGATGGACGACGACGTGGCCGTGATGCCTGAGGCCATCGAAAGGCTCGCCAAGTGGACCGGCAGCCATGATGTGATCCAGGGCAGTCGATACGACTATGATGGCGGTCCGTTCTACTGGCAGTACGATTTCATCGTGCCTCTTGGCATTCCCAATCCGATCGCTCCGGCCGCATTCGGACGCCCCGGCTATCGTGTGATGGACACCCTGTGCTTTGAAGGCGGCCTGTTCCGCCGCAACATCGTCGAACAGATCGGTTTGCCGGATCCCCGCTTCTTCATCTACTGGGACGATACGATGTACGGCTATCGCGCCAGCAAAGTCACCAACCCGATCGTGGTGCCCGACGTGATTCTGCGCCGCACTCGTGAAATCGGCAATTGGGATATCGCCGGCGTACGCCAGCTCAACTCCACCTCCGACATGAACCGTTACCACATCATGCGCAACCGTGGCTACATGGCACGCTATTTCATGGCGTTCGGCGATTACCGTCCGCTGATGTTCGGCTTTGGTACGTTGCTGACCGCCGCCAAGGAAGTCATTCGCTTGGTGATGGTGGACCGAGAGCATGCCAAGACCGGCTTGGTGCAGATCGCCAAGGGTTGGTGGGATTCTCGCAAGCTGCTGCATAATCCGGATTGGAAGCCGATGCCGCCGCTCAAGTGATGGGTCGCACCGTTTTCAGACGGTCATTTTCTTACTATTCGCCCCATGTCGATGCGTTGAATTGACATGGGGCGAATCGTTTGCAGAAAAAAAGTTGCAGAATAAATCATTTCATTGCGACAGATTATGCAATCGTATTCACCAATTGTGTATTTTCGGCGCGTTTTGGGGCATGGGGCGAGTTACTATGGCGTTTACCGGTTCGATATACCCACTATGTACCTTGATAGGAGAGGTCGAAGATGATTGAAACTGCACAGGCATTTGGCGTTGACATTGGCGGCTCCGGCATTAAGGCAGCCCCGGTTAACCTCGAGAAGGGCGAATTTGCTGAACCGCGTCTGAAGATCCTCACCCCGGAGGTTTCCACTCCGAAGGCCGTTGGCGAAATCGTTCGCCAGCAGCTCGAGCATTTTGAGGTTCCTGAGTCCGCTCCGGTCGGCATCGCATTCCCCGCTCCGATTCATGTTGGCGAGAAGCTCGGCTACATGGCCAATCTGGACCAGTCTTGGGTTGGCGTGGACGTCACCGAAGTGTTCTCCGAAGCTTGCGGCCGTCCGGTCACCGTGGTGAACGACGCTGATGCGGCCGGTCTTGCCGAACAGCAGTTCGGCGCAGCCAAGGGCCAGGACGGCCTGGTCGTCGCCACCACGCTGGGCACCGGCATCGGCACCGCGCTGATCTTCAACGGCGAGCTCATTCCGAACACTGAGCTCGGCCATTTGGAACTGCTCAAGGGCAAGGGTGACGCCGAAAAGTACGCGGCATCCTCCATTCGCGAAAAGCTCGACATGGGCTACAAGAAGTGGGCCAAGCGTCTGACCAAGTATTATTCCCTGATGGAGTTCTACTTGGATCCGCAGCTGTTCGTCGTCGGCGGTGGCGTGTCCCGCGTGTCCGAGAAGTT
>OIEQ01000257.1_pt1 | contig 35697 bp, 29 predicted proteins | sample 1581841 | NCBI WGS metagenome assembly OIEQ01 (sample SAMN03281020, study PRJEB24777) | human gut metagenome | isolation source: fecal sample PR170 from 1 month old male Malay infant, vaginal delivered... | place: Singapore | collected 2005-12-29
TAGTTAATGTGTTAAGATGAAAGGCAGCATAAACAGTCTCTTACGTCGCCGTAGTGACTGTTTGCATCCTCGACATGTCAATCAGCACCGGGGCGGTGAATGGAACACATTGTGTATGTGGTAGATGACGATGACGCCGTCAGACAGTCCGTGATCGGGCTGCTGGACTCGGCAGGCCTGAACGCCATCGGCTTTTCATCGGCAGAAGCGTTTCTGCAATACCGCTTTGAGGATCTGCCGTCGTGCGTGATCCTCGATATGCAAATGCCCGCCATTTCGGGTTTTGAGGTAGCAGACGCCCTCAAGGAAAGCGGGCGCGAAATCCCGATTATTTTCCTCACCGGCCACGGCACAATCCCGATGTCGGTGCGCGCCATCAAAGGCGGCGCGTACGAATTCCTCACCAAGCCCGTCGAATCTAACGCGCTGATAGACGCCATCGAATCTGCACTGCAGCTGGCGGAAAACAACGCCGAGCGCAATAAAGAGCACTACGCCCTGAAGCAGCGCCACATGTCCCTTACGCCGCGCGAGCATGAGGTGCTGACGCTGGCGATAAGCGGCATGCTGAACAAGCAAATTGCCGCCGAGCTGGGCGTCAGCGAGATCACGGTGAAGGTGCACCGCCGCCGCGTGATGGAGAAAATGCAGGTGCGCTCCGTGGCCGAGCTGGTCAGGGCCGTTGAGCGCCTGACCAAAAGCCAGCCCGCGGAGTAACGTTTACGCTTCCTGCGCGGCCAGCGGCAGCGCGAAGGCAAATACCGTGCCGTGCGGCTCCCGGCGGCGCGCGCTCAGCTTCCCGCAGTGGCGCTCGATAATGCTGGCGCTGATGGTCAGCCCCATCCCCATTCCCTGCGGCTTGGTGGAATAGAACGAGTCAAAAATCTGCTCCAGCCGCTCGGGCTCAATGCCGCTGCCAGTGTCGGCGATCTCAACGATCACCTTCCCGTCCGCGTTGCTGGTGCTGAGGGTGATGGTGCTGGCACGCTCCTTCACCTCGGCCATCGCCTCAACCGCGTTCATCACCAGATTCAACAGCACCTGCTGGATCTGCACGCTATCGCCGGTGATAAAGCTGTCGCTGGCGTTCAACAGATAATCAACGCTTATGTGTCGCTGCTCCAGCTCGCTGCGCGAAAGCGTGATGATATGGTGGATCAGGGAGTGCATGTCGATGCGCGAGAAGGTGGGATCCTGCTTGCGCGTCAGGGACTGAATGCTGCGAATGATCTCCCCCGCCCGCGCGCCTTCGGCGGCGATCTCCTCCAGCCCTTCCCGCACTTTATCCAGCCGGGCGGGCTCGCGGCTGAGCCAGCGCAGGCTCGCTCCGGCGTTCGAGACGATCGACATCAGCGGCTGGTTGATCTCATGGGCGATGGAGGAGGTCAGCTGTCCGACGGTGGTGGCCCGGGACACCCGCGCCAGATCCGCCTGCGCCACCCGCATGGCATCCTCCGCGGCGCGCTGGCTGGTGATATCGGTGATGATGCCGTAATACTCGTTCACCTCGCTGCCCACGCCCACCGGATCGCCAATGCCGAGGATGTAGCGCGTTGAGCCGTCGGGACGCTTAACGCGAAACTCCGCGCGCATCGAGAGCCCGTCGCGCACGCTTTGGGTAACAATGGCGCTGATGCGGGCGTAATCGTCCTCATGGACGAAGGTCAAAAACTCCGCCATGGAGATCGTCTTTTGCTGCTCGGGCAGGCCGAGAATGCGGGCGTACTCGTCCGAGACAAACATCAGATCCTGCTCCAGCTCCCAGCGCCAGCTGCCGGTGTGGCTGATCTGCTCGCCCAGCATCAGCGAGGTCTGGCTGGCGCGCAGCTCTTTCTCCACCCGGCGGCGCTGGATGTTCTCCGCCAGCAGCTCGGCGTACAGCCGCGCCGTCTCCAGGGAGACCGCCGCCTGCGCGCCCAGCAGGCTGACCACGCGCGAGTGTTCGGCGGTAAACACTTCCGGCATCAGGCGGTTTTCCAGGTACAGCACGCCCACCAGCCGCGCCTGTTTGAACATCGGGACGCACATCACCGCCGCCCCCGAGGTCACCAGATAGGGGTCCTGGCTGAAGGGGTGAAACTCCTCCGGCCTGCCGGTGCGGATCTCCTGCCCGGTGCGGATCACCGCCGCGAGCACCGACAGCGGCAGGTCGGTCGCCGTCGGCACGTCTTTCAGGATCCGCACCCGCACGCCGTCGGTGCTGGTCCAGGCGCTGGCCTCGATCTCCGGAATGAGACTATCGCTCACGCGAAGCAGCAGGCCGCGCTGCGCCCCGGCGCGTTCGAGGAGGATCGTCATCAGGTTTTCGATTAAGCGCTCAAGGTTGATCTCTTCCGACAGCGCGCGGGAGGCTTTGATCACGCTCTGCAGATCGCGGATGGTCTCGTTCTGGGCGAACGCCACCGTGTCATAGGCGCTGGTCTGCCCGGAGGCCAGCAGGTGCGGGAAATCCTGCTCCAGCTGGCGCACCTTGGCCTGCGCGCCCGCCCGGCCCCAGGCGGCAATTGCGCCGCGGAAGTGTGCATCCGAGGCGGTTGGGTAGCCGCAGGCCAGCGCAAAGCGGCCCGCCAGCTCGTGGGCCAGGGCATTAATCGGATTAAACCCGCCCTCGCGGGAGAGCCGGACCGCCTTCTCATACTGCTCAAGCGCGATGCTGTTCATCCCGTCAAGACGCACGATTTCGGCGTAGATCAGCGCCTCTTTATCCGCGAACGTGCCGGGATTAATGCGCGCCCAGAGGGCGATTTTGTCATAGTGGGCGTGAATGCTGCGGCGGTGGTTCGCCGAGAAGGTCTCCGGCGTCAGCTGACGCGAAAGCGCCAGCGCGCTGTAGAGATGGTAATCCAGCAGATGGATGTGCCCCGGCGCGGACCACGCGTACCACCCCGCCATCTCGAGATCCGCCTGCGCGTCGGCGTACTCGCCGCAGGTAAAGTGCGCCATGCCGCGATAGAGCCAGTACCAGAACAGCATGGTGGAGGTCTGCTCCGGCGACGCGGGAAGCAGCGCCTCGGGCAAGACCTGCGACGCGGTCCAGGTGCCGATGACCGGCGTGCGCAGGAACTCAACGTAGCCGCGCTGCACCATCAAAATGCTTTCCACGTCCTGGAAGTGGGTTTTCCGCACGAACGCCAGGCCGCGATCGATGCTGGTCAGCACCCCGTCCAGGTGATCGCCCCGCGAGAGGAAATTAATGACCTGGTGGCAGGCCGCAAAGCAGGCCATCGTCATATCCCCGTGGGTGACCGCCGCGCTGAAGCAGGCTTTCGCGCACTCGATGGTGAACGACAAAGGCTGGGTCCAGACGCTGAGCTGGTCGAGCGGCAGCAGGGTCTTGGCTTCAAAGGCATCGTAGCCGTGGCGGGTCACCAGCTCGCGGGCCAGCGTGCCGTACTGAAACCCGAGGCGATACTCGGCGTAGCGGTGGCCCATCAGCACGCCAAACCAGGCCATCGCCGTGGTGGAGGCGCCGGTGATGCCGTGGTCGAGGGTCAGGTGCATCATGCGGCAGAGCAGTAAGAAATGCAGGCGCGGGCAGATGAAGCTGGCGCAAATGCTGGCGCTGTAGAGCAGGTTCATCACCGCTTCCGTTTCCGGGTTCTCCATCCGCGAGAGCGGGGCAAAGAGATGTTGCGGCGCGTCATTTGCGCGGTTGCAAAAGCGTTCCCAGGCCTCGTCGCAGTCGGCATCTTCCGGATAGCGGCCAATCTGGATGCCAAACACCCCCAGCCAGCAGAGCGCCGCCTCCAGCGCCAGACGGCTATCCGACTGGCGAATGTACACTTCCACCAGCAGATTGGCCGCCAGCGCTTTTTCGGTCAGCCCGCCGGGGCAGCCGAGAATGGCGTCACACAGTTCGCGGGTGCGCTCCAGGTGCCCCAGCGCAAACTCGCAGCCCGCTTCTTCGATATCGAGCATAAAGTCCGACACCGTCCCGGCGTTGCCCAGCGCTCTGGCGGTCTGGATATAGCTCAGCGCCGAAAGATAATCTCCCGAACGCTTCGCGCGTCGCGCGGCCAGCAGGCTCAGCTCACGGAACCGCTGGCGCTGCGGGGCGGGCTGGATGCTGTCCAGCGCGGCCGTGACGTGATGTACGGCGCGGAACAGCAGCTCATTCCCCGCCGCCTGGCGCGCGGCGTCGGCCAGCAGGCTGGCGGTGGTCAGGTGAAGATGGCTTTTCTCATGCCGATCCAGCAGCGCAACGGCAGCCTCCTGCACCCGGTCGTGGGTGAAGGAGTACGCTTTCTCCGTCAGCACGATAAGCTGCGCCATCACCGCCGGGTGTAGCGCATAGCGCATTTCCGCCATCGACATGCCGACCACGCGGCACATCATCTCCATCTCGCCCGTGCCGCCGAGACAGGCGATGCTGCCCAGCAGGCGGCGCGTCTCGTCGGGCAGCTCTTCGAGCTGCTCCAGCACCAGGGTGACCACGTTTTCGGTGTAATGCCGGGCGCGGATCGCCTGCAGATCGTAATGCCACTTGTCCTGGTATTTGTTGTGCACCACCAGCCCGTCGTCGACGATGCGGCGGAAAAATTCATGCACAAAAAGCGGGTTGCCGCCCGTCTTCTCGTGGATCAGGGTGGCAAGGTCGGTCGTCGCCGCGCTGCGGGTGCGAAACACCGTTGCCAGCCAGCGCGCCACGGCTTTAACCGAGAGGGCCTGCGGGACAATCTCGCTCGCGTGCTGTGCCGCCTCCGGCAGGCTCGCCAGCTGCTGTTGCAGCGTGGGGTCGGACAACGAGCCGATATCGCGGTGAGCGACAACCACCAGCAGCGGGATGGCGCCGCAGTTCACCAGCAGCGCGTTGAGCGTTTGCAGGCTGGCGGCATCGCTCCACTGAAGATCGTCCAGCACCAGCACCAGCGGGCAGCCCTGCGAGGCAAAGGTTTTCACCAGCGCCAGCACCATATGGCTGAAGCGCGCCCGGGCATCAATAGAAAACGTATCCGCCGAGAAGCGCGGCTTGCTCTCAAGCAGCAGGCCCAGCTCGGGCACCAGGCTGACGGCCAGTTCTTCATAGCCTTCAAGGGCGCGCGAGAGGCGGATTTTCCACTTCGCCACCTCGTCTGCCGGCAGCCCCAGCAGGTGCAGCGTCAGGGTGCGGAACGCGGAGCTTAATACGCCGTAGGGCAGCGACGGTGAAAACTGATCGACTTTGCCCACCGCCAGCAGCACCGCGCGCTGCTGCAGCGTTTTAAGCGCCGTCGCAATGATCGAGGATTTGCCGATCCCCGACGGCCCGCCGATGGTCACCAGCTCCGGCACGCGGTTCTGCCCCACCCGCTCAAACGCGGCAATGACGTCGTTCGCCTGCGGATGGGTCGCGAACAGGGAGTCCGCCAGATGGATCGCCGGGGTACGGTCCTGCTGGCCGGGGGTAAAGGCGACGATGTCGCCCTCGCAGGTCAGCGTCGCCTGGCAGCGGCGGAGGTCGGCAATCAGCCCGTCGACCGTCTGGTAGCGGTTATCGGGGTGCTTTTCCAGCAGCTTCAGGATGATGGTCGACAGCATCCCCGGCACGTCCGGGCGTATCGCGTCCGGGGCCAGCGGCGCCGAGGCGATGTGGTAATGCGCCCAGTTGGTCTGGTCGTCCTCTCCCAGCTCAAACGGCAGGCGGCCAGTCAGGAGTTCATACAGCACCATGCCGAGGCTGTAGAGATCGCTGCGGTTATCCACGGGACGCTGGGTGCGGGAGGTGTGTTCCGGCGACATCCAGGCAGGCGTACCGCCTGAAACCGCAAGCCGGGTCTGGGAGAAAGCATCGGAGAGCGTGCAGGAGAGGCCAAAGCTGCCCAGACGGCAGGTGGCATCGTGCTGAACAAAAATGCTGCCGGGCTTGATATCGCCGTGGATCAGGTTTTGCAGATGCATCTGGCGCAGAGGGACGCAGATCTGGATCGCCAGCTCGATAAAGCGCGCGATCCCCGAGATCGCCCTGCCCGCGCGCCGCGCCAGCAGCTCAAAGGAAAACGGGGCGTACACCAGCGCGAAGCGTCCCCGGTACTGGGTGGAGGCGACGGCGCGAATGGCCCAGCTGTCCTGCAGCATATCGCGCAGCGCAAACTCGTTTTTGAGCAGCCGGGTGGCCCGCTCTTCCTCTTCGTCGCTGACCGCGGTGGCGATAATGAACGAGCCGCCGGAATGAGGATGTCGCGCGTGCATCCAGGCGATTCCGCCCTCCTGCGCCAGCACGGTAAAAATCACATCCTCTTTAAGGACAAAAACCCGCCCCTGGTGAAGATTCCCCTGGGCGGGCCAGAATGCAGGCTGCTCGTTTTCGTTCATCCGCGATCCTTATTGTCGGCGGGCCAGCTCCCGCTGGATATGATCCAGCAGAATATCGATGTTAATGGGCTTACGCAAAAAAGCAGCGGCGCCCAGACCGAGAGCGTACCGCTGCATATTTTCATCAGCATGACCGGAGATAAAGAGCACGGGCGGCGGCGGTACGGCCAGCAGCCGCAGCTTGTCAAACAGCTCAAGGCCGCTCATGCCCCGCAGCTTGATATCGGTGATCACCAGCGCCGCGCCGGACAGGGCGAGCGGATGGCTCAGAAATACCTCTGCCGAATCAAACGTATCGGTCGAATAGCCTTCCGACTCCAGGAGATTACTCAACCCGCTGCGGACGGAACGTTCGTCATCAATGATGGCAATGCGCCACGGCAGCGTCATGCTGTTATTCCTCTAACCAGTCATTTAACGTCGCGAGTATCCTTCGCGGGCGCAGGGGGCGCCGTGCCGCTGATTTTCGGTACGCATTCGTGACGAAACCAGGCGAGGGTAAGCGGTTCGCGACTCAGTAAACGCCGTCCCACCGGGATGAGCTGTTCACCCACCAGCATGCCAAACAGGCCAAGCAGGGCGACAACCGGCGGCGCCGGGGAATGGACGTCGAGCAGAGCGTAAATTACCCCAGCACCCACGCCGCACACCAGCGAAATTATCCATGCTTTCATGATGACGCTCCCGTCTGCGATGCTGCCTGCGGAACGGTCACCTGAGGCGGCGGCGCGCCGTCGCGGGATAAGAGATGGCGTGTCGCCTGTTCACCCGCCAGCATCCCCAGCAGGCCAATCAGCGCCAGCGCGGGCGGCGCGGGGGAGCGCACCTTCAGCACGGCATACATCAGGCCAATCAACACGCCTGCCGCAAGGGATATCAGCCCAGTACTCATCGTGAACTCCAGAGAAAGAGGCAGCGGCGAGCCGGATGAGGGACCAGCCCGCCGACGGGACTTAGCGAGCCGGAACCGGCGCTAAGGTGCGGTGCTCGCTCTTCTGGCGAGACGGCGCTTTGTGCACCATGGTGTAGGCGTAATCCACGCCCATGCCGTACGCGCCGGAGTGCTCGCGCACGATGTCCATCACCGCGGTGTAGGTCTCTTTACGCGCCCAGTCGCGCTGCCACTCCAGCATCACCTGCTGCCAGGTCACCGGGATCACGCCCGCCTGGATCATGCGCTGCATCGCGTAGTCGTGGGCTTCTTTGGAGGTGCCGCCGGACGCGTCCGCCACCATATAAATTTCGTAGTCGCCTTCCAGCATCGCGCACAGGGCAAAGCTGTTGTTGCACACTTCGGTCCACAGACCGGCAACCACCACCTTCTTCTTGCCGTTGGCCTTCAGCGCGTCGCGCACCTTCTGGTCGTCCCAGGAGTTCATGGAGGTACGCTCCAGAATGTCCTGGCCCGGGAACACGTCCAGCAGCTCCGGATAGGTATTGCCGGAGAAGCTTTCGGTCTCTACGGTGGTGATGATGGTCGGGATGTTGAACACCTTAGCCGCTTTCGCCAGCGCCACGGTGTTGTTTTTCAGCACCTGGCGGTCAATCGACTGCACGCCAAACGCCATCTGAGGCTGGTGATCGATAAAGATAATCTGACAGTTCGCAGGGGTTAACACTTCGAGCTTTGAAGAGGTCATAGCATTTTCCAGTGGTTAAGAGTAGAAATCACCGCGAGTGCCACGGCGATAAAGTCACCTTCATCCTGCGGTTTTCCCTCTCCGCGCGTAATTATCTCTTCGTATAGTTAACCTTAGGTATAGTTATACTTTGGTATACCTATCCTATTGTATAACTGGATCTTTGCCGAAACCGGTTCCCATAATCCTGACCATTCCCCTCTCAGTCAGGAGCAGTTATGGTTACCCTCGGTAAAGCCGATCTCATTCTGGTTAACGGCCAGTTTCACACCGTCGATCGCGAAAACCCCGTCGCGGAAGCCGTTGCCGTGCGCGACGGAAAATTTCTGGAAGTGGGTACCGTCGCCGAGGTGATGCAGCACCACGGCGACGGCACCAAAGTGGTCGACTTAAAAGGCCACACCGCCATCCCCGGCCTGAACGACTCGCACCTGCACCTGATCCGCGGCGGGCTGAACTACAACCTCGAGCTGCGCTGGGAAGGCGTGCCGTCCCTGGCCGACGCCCTGCGGATGCTGAAAGAGCAGGCGCTGCGCACCCCGTCGCCGCAGTGGGTGCGCGTGGTGGGCGGCTGGACCGAGTTCCAGTTTGCCGAGCGCCGCATGCCGACCCTGGACGAGATCAACGACGCCGCGCCGGATACCCCGGTCTTCATCCTGCACCTCTACGACCGCGCCCTGCTCAACCGCGCCGCGCTGAAGGTGGTCGGCTACACCAAAGACACGCCAAACCCGCCGGGCGGCGAGATCCAGCGCGACGCCAACGGCAACCCGACCGGGATGCTGATCGCCCGTCCGAACGCCATGATCCTCTACGCCACGCTGGCCAAAGGGCCGAAGCTGCCGCTGGAGCAGCAGGTTAACTCCACCCGCCAGTTTATGCGCGAGCTGAACCGTCTGGGGCTGACCAGCGCCATCGACGCGGGCGGCGGCTTCCAGAACTACCCGGAAGATTACGAGGTGATTGCCGAGCTGCACGAGAAGAAGCAGATGACCGTCCGCATCGCCTACAACCTGTTTACCCAGCGTCCGGGCCACGAGCTGGAAGACTTTGAGAAATGGACCGACATGCTGACGCCGGGCCAGGGCAGCGACTTCTTCCGCCATAACGGCGCGGGCGAGATGCTGGTCTTCTCCGCCGCCGATTTTGAAGATTTCCTCGAACCCCGCCCGGATCTCGCGCCGGGCATGGAGGACGAGCTGGAGCGCGTGGTGCGCCATCTGGTGGAGCACCGCTGGCCGTTCCGCCTGCACGCCACCTATAACGAATCCATCAGCCGCATGCTGGACGTCTTCGAGAAGGTGAACCGCGACATTCCGTTCAACGGCCTGCACTGGTTCTTCGACCATGCGGAAACCGTCACCCAGGCCAACATCGACCGCATCAAAGCGCTCGGCGGCGGCATTGCCGTGCAGCACCGCATGGCCTTCCAGGGCGAATACTTCGCCGAGCGCTACGGCATCGAAGCCACCCGCCACACGCCGCCGGTGGCGAAAATGCTCGAGACCGGCGTGCCGGTGGGCTTAGGGACGGACGCCACCCGCGTAGCGAGCTACAACCCGTGGACCGCGCTCTACTGGCTGGTCTCCGGCCGCACCGTCGGCGGGATGCAGATGTACGATCACAGCGCCCGCCTGGACCGCGATACCGCCCTGATGCTCTGGACCCAGGGCAGCGCGTGGTTCTCCAGCGAGCAGAACCAGAAGGGGCAGATCAAGGTCGGCCAGCTTGCCGATATGGCCGTGCTCAGCAAAGACTACTTCCGCGTGCCGGAAGAGGAGATCAAGGGCATCGAATCCGTTCTCACGGTGGTCAACGGCGATATCGTTTACGCCGCAGGCAGCTTTGGCCCGCTCGCGCCGCCGGCCATCCCGGTCCTGCCCGAGTGGTCCCCGGTGGTGAAGGTGCCGGGCCACTACCGCAGCGCGCCGCCGCAGGCCGCCCGCGTGGGCATGAGTGTGGCTCACCACTGCAGCGGCCCGTGCGGGGTTCACAGCCATCAGCACGATTTCGCCCGCACGTCAGCGATGCCGGTGTCCGACGATAACGCTTTCTGGGGGGCGCTGGGCTGCAGCTGCTTTGCATTCTGATGAAAAACACCACTATGCCGCCCCGGGTCGACCTGGGGCTGTTCTTCCTGCGCCTGACCGGCAGCCTGCTGCTGCTGTACGTCCACGGCCTGCCGAAGGTGCTGCACTTCAGCGAAGAGCTGACGCGCATTGAAGATCCGTTCGGCTTCGGGCCTTACGCCAGCCTGATCCCGGCGATTGTCGCCGAGGTGGTTTGCCCGCTGTTGATCATTGCGGGCGTCTACACCCGCCTGGCGTGCCTGCCGATCATCGCCGTGCTGCTGGTGGCGATGCTGGCGGTCCACCCGAACTGGTCGATTGCCGAAGGGCAGTTTGGCTGGCTGCTGCTGATTATCTTCACCACCCTTGCCCTCACCGGGCCGGGCCAGTGGCGGCTGCAGCGTAGGGCAGCGGAGAGGTTCGCATGACCCAGGTTAACGACGTTCGCGACGCACACGTCGAGACGACGCCCGCACCGACGGTTTCGCCGTGGCAGCCGCTGAGCCAGCCGGTGTTCCGCATGCTGTGGATCGCCACGGTGGTCTCTAACGTCGGCTCATGGATGAGCGACGTCGGCATCAACTGGAGCATGCTGACCCTGAGCGCCGATCCGCTGGATATCGCGCTGGTGCAGGCGGCCAGCAGCCTGCCGATGTTCCTCTTCGCCCTGCCGTCCGGGGTGATGGCGGACATCGTCGACCGACGTAAATACCTGCTCTTCTCCCAGCTGTGGGTGTTCATCGCCGCCGCCGGGCTGACGGTGCTCTCCTTCACCGGACACGTTACCCCCGCCGTGCTGCTGGTGGCGACGTTTCTGCTGAGCGTGGGCGCGGCGATGAGCTCGCCGCCGTTCCAGGCCGTGGTGCCCGATCTGGTGAGCAAGCCGGAGCTGGGCGCCGCCGTGGCGCTGAACTCGCTCGGGGTGAACATCAGCCGGGCGATTGGCCCCGCGCTGGGGGGTTTCCTGCTGTCGCTCGCCGGGCCGTGGATGGTGTTTGCCCTGAACGCGCTCTCCGTGGTCGGCGTGGCGTGGGTGCTGTGGCGCTGGCGTCCGGCCCCGTCCATTCAGCGTCTGCCGCCGGAGCACTTCTTCTCGGCGGTGCGCACCGGCATCCGCTACGTGCACGCCGCCCCGGTGCTGCGCAACGTGCTGGTGCGCACCGTGGCGTTCTTCGTTTTCGGCAGCGCGGGCTGGGCGCTACTGCCGCTGGTGGCGCGCCGCGAGCTGGGCCTGGGCCCGGCGGGCTACGGCGTGATGCTGGCGTGCATTGGCCTGGGCGCCATTGCCGGGGCGATCCTGCTGCCGCGCCTGCGCCAGCGGCTGAACGCCGACCGCCTGATGGTGGCCTCCAGCCTGGTCTTTGCCCTCACCATGCTGGCGCTGGCGTTCGTGCGCCACGTCTGGCTGCTGAACCTGTTTGAGTTTTTCACCGGCTTCGCGTGGATTGCGGTGCTCTCGACGCTGAACCTCGGCGCCCAGCGCAGCGCCGCCCGCTGGGTGAAGGCCCGCGCGCTCGCGGTCTACCTGACGGTGTTCTTCGGCTCGATGACCACGGGCAGCGCCATCTGGGGGCAGATCGCGTCGCAGTTCGGCACCCCGACCGCGCTGGTGGTCGCCACGCTGGGGATGGTGCTGGCAAGCGCCACCGTGTTCCGCTGGAAGCTGGAGAAAAACCCGGAATTAAACCTCGACCTTAGCGGCCAGCCGCTGGACGGCGTGGAGATCGACCTGCCGAACGAGCGCGGCCCGGTGCTGGTCTCGCATGAGTACATCATTGACCCGCACAACGCGAAAGCGTTTTTGCAGGCGGTCCACGAGCTGCGCCGGGTGCGACGCCGCGCCGGGGCGATGAGCTGGGCGGTGTACGAGGATATCGAGCGCCCCGGCCTGTTTATCGAGACCTTCCTGATGGGCTCGTGGATTGAGCATCTGCGCCAACAGGAGCGCCACACCATGAATGACCTCCTGCTGCAGAGCCGCGTTCTGGCTTTTCATCAGGGCACAACATCACCGGCTATTCGCTACCTGGTCGCGCCGGTATAACCATAACCATCACCTGTACAGGAACACACTATGGCAACGTTTAAGGCAAAAGACGGCACGCAGATTTACTACAAAGACTGCGGCGCGGGTAAACCGGTTCTCTTCAGCCACGGCTGGCCGCTGGACGGCGACATGTGGGACAGCCAGCTGAACTACCTGGCCGAGCGCGGCTTCCGCGCCATCGCCTTTGACCGCCGCGGCTTTGGCCGCTCGGATCAGCCGTGGAACGGCTACGACTACGACACCTTTGCGTCCGACATCAACGACCTGATTACCACTCTGGATCTGCAGGTCGTGACGCTGGTGGGCTTCTCCATGGGCGGCGGCGACGTGACCCGCTACATCAACAACTACGGCAGCGCGCGCGTGGCCGGTCTGGCGCTGCTGGGCGCGGTCACGCCGATCTTTGGTAAATCCGACACCTTCCCGCAGGGTGTGGATCAGAGCGTGTTCGACGGCATTCGCGACGGACTGCGCAAAGATCGCGCCCAGTTCATCAGCGACTTCGCCACCCCGTTCTACGGCACCAACGCCGGACAGACCGTTTCCGCCGGAGCCCTGACCCAGACGCTGAACATCGCCCTGCTGGCCTCCCTGAAGGGTACCATCGACTGCGTGACCGCCTTCGGCGAAACCGACTTCCGCCCGGATATGGCGAAAATCGATGTGCCGACGCTGGTGATCCACGGCAGCAACGACCAGATCGTGCCGTTTGAAAGCACCGGCAAGCTGGCGGCAGAGATGATCAAAAACGCCACGCTGAAGGTGTACGACAACGCGCCGCACGGCTTCGCGCTGACCCACCAGGACCAGCTCAACGAAGATCTGCTGGCGTTTGTGAAGTCGCTTTAACTCTTTAAATGCGAAGCCTGATGGCGCTTCGCTTATCAGGCCTACAAGGGCTGGTCCTGTAGGCCGGGTAAGGCGCAGCCGCCGCCCGGCGCTTTCGCAGACGCGTTCCGCTCCGCCAGCAACCGACAAACCTCCGCATGCTTCTCCTCGGTAAAGGTAAAGCGCGACATAAAGCCCATGCGGATCAGCGACCCTATCGCCGGCAGCAGGCAAATCCCGAAGAACAGCCCCGACAGCACGCTCTCGCTCTGGATTTGCGCCTGCGGCACGTAGCCAATCATTGTCAGAAACACCCCGATTAGCCCGCCGCCCACCGCCACCGACATCTTGCCGGTAAAGGTCTGCCCGGAGAAGGTGATCGCCGCGCAGCGCTTGTGAGTGTGGTACTCCGCGTACTCGATGGTGTCGGCAATCATCGACGAGGTGAGGATGTTGGTCATCATCACGAACAGCGTGCTCAGGCCGAGGAGAATAAACAGCATCGTCACCTGCTGATACCCGACAAACCACATCACCACGCGCACCGCCACGTCCAGCCCGCAGAGGATCATAAACAGCTTTCGCTTCTGCATCCGGCGCGTCAGCATCGGGGCAACCAGGCACAGCACCGCCGCGACAATCCCCATCACGCCAATCGCCATCTGCAGGCTGCCGTCGCCCAGATTGTTGATAAAGAAGTAGATATACAGCCCGCCCGCCACGTTGTGGAACACGCAGAAAAAGAACGACAGCAGGACGATAAACAGCGGCTTGTTCTGGCGCAGGTTGTGGAAGGTGTCGCGGATGGTCACCTTTTCCGGGCTCGGCGGCACGCGCTCTTTGATCTGCATAAAGCCATTGAGCATCAGCGGCAGGCCCACCAGCATCATCACCAGCGCCGCCATAAAGTAGCCTTTGTCATTGCTGTACTGGGCGAAATAGGCCGCCAGCTTCGGGAAGAAGATGTTGGCGCAGGCAATCCCGGCGTTCACCCCGAGCATCGCCGCCGTCACCGCGCGGGTGCGCTGCCCGGAGTCGTTGGTCATCACCGACGACATCGACCAGAACGGGATATCGGAGATGGCGTACAGCGTCCCCCACAGGATGTAGGTCACCCCGGCGTAGAGGATTTTGGTGGTCATGTCCGCTTCGATTTTATAGAACGACAGCAGCGTGACGCCGGTAATCAGCAGCGGCGCAATCAGTAAAAAGTGGCGAAACTTGCCGAACCGGCTGTTAATGGTGTCCATAATGCTGGCAAACAGCGGATCGTGAACCGCGTCCCACGCGCGGGCAATCAGGAAGATGGTACTGGCCGCCAGCGCCGAGATCCCCAGCACGTCGGTGTAAAAATAGTTAATAAACGAACCCACTAAACCAAAGCTAAAACACTGACCTAAACCATAGCCAAAATAAGACCACAACTCGCGAGACGGTATTTTCATTGTCATTGCCATTGTTATATGCCTGCCTGGTTGCCCGGCGGTCGGCCGCCGGGTCGATATTATTAGCCCTGGACTTTCGGGGCGATCTTGCGCAGCTGTTGCATTAATGCGATTTCACGGCGTGAGAACGGAATGCCGTTCTCCTCAAACACGTCGTGGAACCAGAGGCGGCAGTAGTCCGTGGACTCCTTCATCACCACCGGCCACGGCAGCCACGTCTGGGTTTTGCCGCGCACCAGCCCCCACTGGTACGGCGCGACCTTCGCCGCGTACATCAGCGGGAGCTGCTCTTCGATGGTGCTGCCCACGTGGCGCGCCAGCCATTCGGTGCAGAACAGCGGACGGCCAAGCTGTTGCAGCTGCTGAATAATCGCCGTCATGCGCCCCGTGTGGGTGTAGGCGTGGAAGCTCACCACGTCCGAGAGCGCCAGCGCGGTCTGGTCCAGCGGATGCTGGAAGAACGTCTCGCCCTCCTCTTCCGGCGGCAGGCGCCACGCGCAGACGGTGAGCGGCTGGGTTGGGTCTTCTTCGCGCCCCCACTGGAATGCGAGCTTCATCAACTCGTGCGCGCAGGTCTCCAGCTTCGCGTCGTACTGCACCTCCTGCGTGCCCGTCGCGAAAATGCCGCGGTTGCCCGGCTCGTTGTAGAGATCCCACAACAGCACGCGCCTGTCGTCGCGGAACTGGCGCACAACGTCGCGGATATAGCGCTCAATGTCTGCCCAGCAGTCCGGATCGCACACCTTGTCACGCCCCGGACTCGCCGCCGCCTGGCTGTTGTGCTTGCCCGGCACCGGCGGCTTTTGCGGGCCGAGGTACGGCTCGTCGCCGGAGAAGCCGCAGTCGTCCATCAGGGTCAGCATGGTGCTGAAGCCGTGACTGTCGGCAATCGTCAAAAAGCGGTCGATGCGCGCCATCAGCCCGTCGCAGTCATGCTCCCAGACGATAAACGGCAGGTTGATGCGCAGGGTGTTATAGCCCGCCTCCGCCGCCCAGCCCAGCTCGCGCTCGATGGTTTCGGCATCGAAGGTCTCTGCCTGCCAGATATCGGTCCAGTTCACCGCCGTCGACGGCAGATAGTTAAACCCGCACAGCCAGCCTTTTTGCTGATACCACGCCTGTGCCTGCTCCCTGCTCCACTGCTCTTTCATTACGCGTCCTCTTACTGATAATATTTAGCTAATAAATATTAGTTGCGGGATAAATGCGCAAATCACGGCGTTTAGAAAAGCGACGGCCCTCACAAAGTTCACGCTTCGATGAATGAGAAACGTGATCGACGGCGCTAAAGCGTGCGGTTAGGGTATGATGCGAATTCGCGAAAGGGAGAGGACGGATGAAGCGAAAAACGAAAGTGACGATGAACGATATTGCGCGAGCGGCAGGGGTGTCGCAGGCGACGGTATCGCTGGTGCTCAACCAGTCCCGCAACATCAAGCTCAGCGACGACACTCGCCAGCGGGTGATTAATGTGGCTACCGAGCTCGGCTACGACCGCCTCCCCGCCGTTCACGCTCCGCGCAACCAGGAGGAGATCGCCCTGCTGGTGAGCTCCATGCAGAGCTTCGACCCGTTTATCGACGCCATCAGCCAGGCGCGGGAGGCCGCGTGGCGCAATGAGACGTTGCTGACCGTCTACGACTACGGCGACGACATCGAGCTGGCGCTGAACATCATCCGCCAGCTGGAGAAGCGCAACTGCATCGGGATTGTCCTCGCCTCACCGGTCACCACGCTGGTGGACATGACGGCGTTTCAGGACTGCACCCGCATCCCTCTGGTGCTGCTCAACCAGCGCGACCCCGGCTCGCCGCTGCTGCCGTCGTTTATCCCGGACGACTACGCCAACGCCTTCCAGGTCACTAAACACCTCATCGCCTGCGGGGCGACGCGCATCGCTCACATCACCGGCGAGAGCTGGATGGAAGCCTCCCGCCAGCGTCTGGCGGGCTATCAGGCGGCGCTGCAGCAGGCCGGACTCGCGTGCGACGATAATCTGGTGCGCCAGACCAACTGGCAGTTCAGCGAGTCCTTTACCGCAACCACCTCCCTGCTGGAACTGGTCGAGCGCCCGGACGCCATCTTCTGCGCCAGCGACTGGCTGGCGATTGGCTGCTATCAGGCGCTGGCGATGAACGGCGTGCGCATCCCGCAGGACATGCTGCTGGCGGGCTACGACGACCAGAAGATTTCCGAGCAGCTCACCCCACCGCTGACCAGTATCCAGTTGCCCTACAGCGAGCTGGGACGGCTGGCGGTGGAGTACCTGTGCAATCAGGAAGATGCCGCCACGCACGTGACGCTGGCGGGCAGGCTGAAGGTGCGCGCCTCAAGCCTCGTCTGAGGTAAACACCATGCCCGCATAGGGCTTCTCGCGACACGCCGCCAGCCGCGCGGCGAGGCTGCCCACGTGCAGCTCCAGCTTGTGCCCGTCCGGGTCGAGAAAATAGAACGACGCCCCCTCGCTTTTGTTCTGCTTCCAGACGGTGACGCCCGCCTGATCCAGCCTGTGCGAGAACGGTTCAAAATCCTCTTCCGCCACGGTAAACGCGTAGTGGGTGTAGTCGCTCTCCTGCGGCGGCACATACTGGCGCGCCTCGTCGTACGACAGGCAGACCCACAGATCGCCGCAGGTGAGATAGGCCCCGGTATTCCAGCGGGCGTGCAGGGTCAGCCCCAGCAGCTCGTGCCAGAAGGTAACGCTTTTTTGCAGGTCGCTGACCGCGAGGGTCAGGTGGTTGAGAGATTGCAGCATGACGTGCCCTTTTGTTTTTCGCGCCGGACGTGGTACGGTAAAGAGATGAACATAAACCACGCCGTGCTCACCGTAAACCGCTGGTGGCTGCCTTCTTAAAGGCGGCACGGAGTAGTTTTTCCCATTTTCAGATAGCCGCCGAAAGGCGGCTTTCACATTTCTAAGACCCCTTTCGGCAACTGCACATTAAGGAGTCATTATGAACGCACCCACCATCCTCACCGGCGATCGCCCAACCGGCCCGCTGCACCTCGGCCACTTCGTCGGATCGCTGCGCCAGCGCGTGGCGCTCCAGCACACGCACAACCAGTTTGTGCTGATTGCTGACCTTCAGGGGCTAACCGACAACGGCAGCAACCCGCAGAAGATCCGCGACAACATCCCCGAAGTGCTGGCCGACTACCTCGCCGCGGGCATCGACCCGAACCTGACCACCATCTGCCTGCAGTCCGCCCTGCCCGCCCTCGCCGAGCTGACGATGCTGTATATGAACATCGTCACCGTCGCCCGCGTGGAGCGTAACCCGACGGTGAAAAACGAGATTGCCCAGAAAGGCTTTGCCCGCTCGCTGCCGGTCGGGTTTATGGCCTACCCCATCAGCCAGGCGGCGGACATCACCGCGTTTAAGGCCGAGTGCGTGCCCGTCGGCGACGACCAGCTGCCGATGATTGAGCAGACCAACGAGATTGTGCACAAGATGAACAGCCTGCTGCCTGCCCCGGTGCTGCGCCACTGCAAGGCGATGCTGAGCGACACCAGCCGCCTGCCCGGCATCGACGGCAGCGCCAAGATGTCGAAATCGCTGGGCAACACGCTGCACCTTTCGGCCAGCGAAGAGACCATCCACCGTGCGGTGAGCGCCATGTACACCGACCCGAACCACCTGAAGGTGAGCGACCCGGGGCAGATTGAGGGGAACGTGGTGTTTACGTACCTCGACGCGTTTCATCCGGACAAGGAGAAAGTGGCGGCGATGAAGGCGCACTATCAGTTAGGCGGGCTTGGGGACCGGGTTTGCAAGAACGAGCTGGAGGGGTGTTTGCAGGAGCTGATTGCGCCGATGCGGGAGCGGAGGGCGATGTATATGCAGGATAAGGGAGAACTGATGGCGATGCTGAAGCGCGGAACGGAACGGGCGCAGGGGGTGACGCAGGAGACGTTGAGGGAGGTGAAGGTGGGGCTGGGGGTGCCGGTGTTTTGAAAAAACGTCATGCAGCGTATGTATTCAAATATTACATGCGCTGCATAATATTATTTATCGGCAATTCAACGAATATTACATTTATAATTAACAGGAACCATTACTATCCCTTCTTTAAAAGATGACCAATATCAATCTGGATATTTATTTCGGATTTTAGCCCGACTTATTAACCACTTTATGTATATTCGCCTTACAGTCTAAAACCTAGCATTGCTGCATTTACTCTTCTGCCCCTACAAGGAATTGTCATGCAGCTTTATACCAATGAATTTACCGCTGAATTAAAAGCGGAAATAGATCGTTCGCCTTTTTCCGATGAACAACTGGCCGCCATGCCTGAGGACGCGTGCGCCATTATTGCTGAACAAGAAGCCTTTCATCGACAACATCCCGTCACCGCCATCTGGCGGATCGCCACGGCTGGCAGCCAGACCCGAATGGGCGGCATGGTACTTCCCGTCGATCGTGAAGCCACAATGCTCATGGACGATGGGAGTTACACCAGCCTGATTGTCGAAGGAGACTGTGTGGCCTATCCGGATGGAACGCTCGCCACGATTATGACCTCAGCTGGCGAAGCGTTTTCCTGGAGACGTCAGGGCGTTGCGCTGGTTGGCAGCCTGCTTGATAACGATGACGAGATTATCAGCACACCGCTCGGCAGTACTTATCTGGTCACCCGCGAAGGTATTCCACCTCATGAGGACTTCTTAACCTGGCCCGGAGAATAGGACATGGGCTACCGTTCCGATAACCATGGACGCGGTCAGGCGCTGCACGGCGACAGAACAACCACCGGCGCAATATGCTGCACAACTCTGCCCAACTGCACCGAGCACGGTCGCGGCATCGTTCGTGTTGGCGATAAAACCACGGCATGCCCTAAATGCGGCAAACAGGGCGTGATTGCCAACGGTGAGCCACGCGTCAACTGGATGGGGCAAGCCTCAGCCGTCGATGGTTCTGTCGTCATTTGTGGATGCCCTCGCGGAACCAACCGCGTGATTGCCCCATCGGGAGAGTGGCTCGGATCCGGTCCCTCTCCTGAACAGATCGCACAGGAAAAGCATCAGGCCATGCTCGCAGTGCGCCAAAAAGAGCAAGAGGCCGAAGCGCTGCGGCGAACAGAAGAACGCGATCGCAATCGGGTCTTTGCGAAATCCTGCCTGCGTGGTGAAGGATGTAACGATGCGGGTAACCGGGAGACCCCGTAGCAGCCAGTCACTCTGACTTTTTTACGTCAGTACCTCATAGTGTGAAAACTAACAGACAGTAATGACATCCAGCACAGACTTAGCCCTCTTCTGATATTTCTTAACTGACCTGCCATTCACATCCAACCACACTGCTCGTACCGGGACGGCTGACCCCTGCGTGTCGTCTGGCGGTAAGGAACAATACTATGTACACCAAATCCTTTCTCGCTCTCGACGGTAACGGTGGTCTGAACGATGCACGTAAGGAGCCAGAATCTGGAGCTGCATATCATGCGGCTCTGGACTCATCCTTTAGGTGGGCTCACAGCATGAAGTGCCGTGGTTTGAGCACGACAAGCAAGCAGCTTTGAACTACGCATACCGGGAACCAGAGGTAAAAGTAAATTCGAAGGACAAGAAACTGAAGACCATGTTGTTCTCACCAGCGGTAGTGGATTTGGTGAAATCGGCCACTGGCGCATCATAAGGAAAAAGAACTTTGCCGATGTGAAAATCCCAGATGCCCCCAAACCGAAACGGTGCTGTGAGCACTGGGAGAAACGCACTGAAGTGAACACCTCAGCGCTAATAGCGACGAGTTGCAGGTCGCCAGCCCCTTCAAAACACAGACTATGCTTAACAAATCGGTCATCAACAATGACAAACACGTTAATGCAGCAGCCGCTATCCAATATCTGTCGTATTTTCTTTACCAAAAGACTCTTTTTTTCTGGGAAATCTGCCGCCAACCCTGCAGTCTGGGCAAACTTTTACGACGGGGTTATTCAGCAGAATACCGTCGTCAACATGCCACTGCCAGAACTTATCGCCGGGCCTCGCAGCCGCTAATTTGAAATTTATGGCGCAACAAGACGCCAGCTGGAATCAGGTCTTATCAATTTTGTACAAAGTTCGTAGACTCTTGAAGGTAGGATTCTTTTTACATAAGCAATCCTGTGTGTGGGCCCTTTCCCCTTACTTTTTATTTCTGTTATGACTTACTGGCAACGAATTTAGACCATGGCCTGTCCCATTGATTAATTCGTCGTGCTAACAGCTATATGTAATCTTGAGAGCGGGTCAAGAAGTCTGATTACTGATATAAAGAGTGTTAAGCAAATATCTAAAGAATGATCATATCTAGCGTGAATTTAGATTAAACATATGCAAGGAACACTGGGAAGATGGCTACTATTCATTTAATAGCAGGTACTGAAAGGGCAAAACGCAATGTTGTTCTGATACACGGTCTGGGTGGCCATTACCGTAAAACCTGGACTGCCGGAATGGATAAACGTCAGTTCTGGCCTGAATGGTTACAGCAGGATGATCCGGATCTGCGAATCTGGGCTGTCGAATATGAAACCAGTCTCCTGACCTGGTTGCAACCCGACATTGGCTTGAAGGATCGGGCTCAGAACATATTTAAATTGCTACTTCTGCAGAATGACATCACTCGCGGAGAAGTTATTTTCATCGGTCACAGTCAGGGCGGATTGCTGATTAAACAAATAATCCGGCTTGCCTGTGACCGAAAGGATGAGCCTGAGGTCAGCGTACTGCTGAATAGTATCACCGCCGTTGCCTTTCTTGGCACCCCCCATCAGGGTTCTGATGTCTCGAGTTTAGGTAATTCCTTACCCGCAAGATTGCTGGCATTTGCCTGCCTCGGAGGACGACCGTCAGCCATGACGGCCTATCTTTACCGTAACAACCCCGATTTGCGCGCACTCAACGTCTGGTATCGCAACTGGGACCGCACCTTTACCGGTAAGCGTCTGGTCCTCGGCGAAAGCCGAAAATTATACGGGCTTGCTAAGATTGTCAAACCAGACAGTGCCGACCCGGGAATCCAAGCAGAGATGGTTATGGTCGATGCTGATCATAACGGGATCTGCAAACCTGATTCGAGGCAGAATGAGGTGTATCAGCATGTGCTGAACTTTGTTAAGTCGGCGAAAATCACCCCACAGCACTTCTGGCTAATGAAGCATTTTGGCAGTCAGGTCAGTGGCTGGCGCGGATACCAGAACTGGTCAGGCGCTACGCAAGACGTTGACGGACGTTATATTATTGATGATAAGGTCAAGTTCAGCGATGCGAGTATCGATGCTGGCAGGAAAATCACGGCTGAAGAGATGCTGGACTCGATCAGACAAAAGCTCGCTGTGCCCGGTGCGGTACTCCGCTTGGTCGGACTGTCTGGGGTCGGGAAGACCCGCTTTGTACAGGCCCTCTTTGAAACAAACATCGGTCGGGCAGCTCTCTCCCCCGACACTGTTTTTTATACCGATGCCGGAGGCCAAGCGTTTCCAGCTCCAGATGTTCTACTGGAAAAACTCAAATCCACGGCACAGGAGGCGGTGGTTGTCGTCGACAACTGTGCCCCGGCCTTGCATAACTCACTGAACAGTGTGTTAAACGCCGATCCTGGGCCTGCGCGTTCCCGTCTTCTGACCGTGGAGTATGATGTTCGGGATGATATTCCTGATAACACCGATGTTATCTCGATGGAGGCCGGCTCCGGAGAACTGATTGAGGCCTTAATATCTGGCTATTTCCCTGACATCAGCCAGGCTAGTCGAAGTACCATTGCAGAATTCTCGGGAGGGAATGCCCGTGTTGCACTGGCGCTAGCTGCCACCATCGGCCGGGGAGAGAATATTTCCAGACTGAGGAGCAGCGAGCTGTTCAGCAGGCTCTTTAATCAGCGGCACGATACTAGCCCGGAGTTGATGCAAGCTGGTTCACTTCTCTCGATAGTGTATTCATTCCGCTTTGCTAACGGGGACGGATACAGTGAAGAACTGACCGATCTGGCCTGCATTGCCCACCTTCATCATGACAGACTTTATGCCTGCGCGCGTGAAATTCAACGGCGGGGACTGGCTCAAGTTAGGGGAGACTGGATGGCCATTCTTCCGCACCCCATTGCAAACGGACTCGCACAGCGAGCACTGGAAGACATTCCAGCCACACAGATCCTATCGGTTCTGGCCCCTGATAAAAATGAACGTCTGTTCAGATCGTTTACACGTCGGCTGGGTTATCTTTCGGATTCCCAGGAAGCGGCAGCCATGGCTGGTAAGATGCTGGCTTCTGACGGCATATTTGACAGGATGCTCGCCCAAGGAAAGGACCACTACACTGAAACCTTTTCCCTGATTGCCAATGTCGCCCCGGTAGCCCAAGAGCAAACACTGGAGTTTATTACACGAACAGGTGACCTGGAGCCAGACGGCTGGTTCTTTACGCGTGACAACCTGGCATTTACCGTGATTACTCGTCTGTTACGCTCCCTGGCTTATGAGGCTCGCTATTTTGAGCAGTGTGTCTGGCTGCTGTGCCGCTTTGCCGAAAATGAGAAGACAAACAAAAACAATGCCTCCAGTACCGACCTTCTGTGCACCCTGTTTCATATCCATCTGTCCGGCACCCATGCACCGTTAGCAATGCGTCTTAACATCATCGAAACACTGCTTCTCGAGCAACGCACGGGTCTGGCATTGCGTCTGTTAAATAGTCTGCTGAAAACATCGCATTTTACCTCATTTCAGGGCTTCGACTTTGGGGCTCAGGTTCGTGACTTTGGATATCTTCCTCAGACGAGGAGCGACTACGAGGGCTGGTTCTGCAGGGTACTGGACTTTCTCATCGCTACCTATACCAGGCATCCGGAGCTATCCCGCGATACGTGCGGGATAGTGCATAGCTGGTTCAGATCGTTATGGAAAATCAAACCCGCACAGCCCCTACTTGTCACGTTGATTAAAATGCTCGTCGGCACGCCGGGTGATGAGGCATTGTGGACGACCATCAAACAGGCCATTCATTTCGACGCCGAGAAACAGACCGAAGCAGAACGGGAGACTCTGCAGCTGCTCGAACAACTGACCCGGCCGGACACCCTAGCACAGAAACTCAACATCTTTATTTTTTCACAACAACAGAGTTTTTATGGCCTCGGGGAAAAGGATGTGGACGGGGAAAATCACACTTCCGGATATGACGTTGCTCTAAGAGAGGCAGCCACCCTCGGCAGGAACGTTGCATCCTGCTCGCCAGACCTTAGGGACAGCATTATCTGCCGTGCCTTGCTTGAGGACAGCGAGTATAGACAAATGATGGAATTTTCGACTGCGCTGGGTGAAGAGATTTCAGACCCTCATGATTTCTGCAAGAAACTTAACCCCCAGGTAGCCCGGCTAGGCGCAGATAATATTAAAAATGTGTTTCTCTGTGGTGCGTTAAGGGGAGTTTATCGCCAGGCTCCCGCACTCTGTCATGCCGTTCTGGATGCTTGGATGCACATGCCTGAGATGGAGAAGCACTTTGCAGTAATACAGGCGCACATACCGATGGATGCAAACAGCATTGAGCGAGTTATGCGCCATCTTGAGGACCCGGGAAAAGATGTGAGTGGCTACCGAATATTAACCAGTGGCATGCGGCATGCCATGATCCCCGACAGTTCACTCATCGAACTCCTACAACTGATGTGGTGCCATCACAATGGCCCTTCCACTGCGTTCGATATCCTTTCGATGCGAGTTCATGATGACGGTCGCGACGGCTATGTCTGCAGTGAGCCTCTGCTTGAGCTCGCGCGTGGGTGGATCTGCGCCATCATCTATGGGCATCCGGTACCGACCAGAGATATTCCCACAGATAACATCTCTGCGATCGCGAAACGTGCATTTCAGGCGTGTTCTGCTGAGCAGGCTCGCGACCTGCTGGCAGCCATTGTCCGGTCATCAGAACGCTATACTCTGCATGATTATGACTTTACCGAGGTACTCGGCCTCATCTGTCACTACCAACCGCAAGTTATTCTTGACCGCTTATGTCCTGCACCCGGCGTCATTGATGAAGCCTTCCATGACGTTGTTTCACAGCGGTCTTACAGCAAAGCCCAGCCTCTGACGGTACTGCCACTGGCAGTCACAATGGCTTGGTGTCAGCAGGATCCTCGGACCCGCTATCCATGCCTGGCAACACTGATTTCTCCGTATGAAAAATCCGGAGAGCATCTCGTGTGGACCGCCCTGGCCAACGCCCTGATTGCAGGAGCTCCTTCACCCGAACCGGTGCTATCGGGCTTGGTGCATAATGTCTCTGCAGATGACGACTTAGGCTCCAGAGCAGTCTGTGCAGAGGATAAATTGGCATTACTCGCTGAGCTTCGCAACAGCGGAAATCCGGAGCTTGCGCTTGCAGCCTCGCGGATAAGCCCGCTGAAGTGAAACTTCAGGGTGGTTGGATACGTATGAAAGTACCTCCACATTATGATACGGCCCAGCGGGAAGCTGTTCTCAACCAGTGGTATCGCGGTATTTTAAAACAAAGACTGCCTAAGTTAATGGCAAAATGGCAGCAGGAAATTAAAGTTGAAGCCAGTTATGTTGGCATCAAGCGAATGAAGACTAAATGGGGTAGCTGTAACCCCCAAACCGCACGTATCTGGATCAATCTCGAACTGGTGAAAAAACCTCCTGAATGCCTTGAATTCATTGTGGTTCACGAGCTAGTTCATCTACACGAACGCAAGCACAATGAGCGTTTTATCGGCCTGATGAACATGTACCTCCCGAACTGGCGCGAACACAGAGCTAAGTTGAATAAGATGCCCTTGGCTTATAATTACTGGGGATATTGAAATTTAATCAGAAAATGGTTGATACTATTGCATCAACCATCTCCATCAATTATCAATAAAATCTTTCATTTCTCTTTCTAATTCATGCAATGTTGATAGTAGTTCCTCACGCTGTTGACGTAAGCTCTCAAGATCAACAAAAGCCTGCTCTTCATGCTTCTTAACATACCGAGATATATTTAAATTAAAATCATTTTCTTGTATTTCATCAAAAGAAGCAACATATGAAAAATTACTGATACTACTTCTTTCAAAGTAGCATTCTGATACCTTCTCAATGATTTCATTTGTTATTAAATTGCGCCCCTTTACGGGTTTAGCCAAATCAGATGCGTCGATGAACACAACATTAGAATGTTTTTTATCTCTCCTGAAGATCAAAATAGCGCATGGTATCCCTGTACCAAGAAGCAACCTATCTGGTAGACCTATTACCGCATCTAACAACCCTTCACTAACTAAATTTTTCCTTATACTCTCCTCTTGACCTCCACGGAACAATACCCCGTGAGATACCAGTATGGCCATTCTACCAGTTGCACTTTTAAGTGTTGAAATCATGTGCAAAATAAAGGCATAATCACCCTTAGACTGAGGTGGAAAACCTAAATTAAAACGACCATAATCATTATGTATTAAATCATCATGATTCCAACCGATAATATTGAATGGAGGGTTAGATGCAACTACATCAAACTGTATCAATCTATTATCTGTATCCAGAAGCTGAGGGTTAGATATTACATCCCCCCATTCTATCCGACTATTAATTTCGTTATGGATAATCATATTCATTTTAGCCAAGGCCCAACTGGATCTATTAGCCTCTTGACCAAACAAGGTATAGTTATTGCTTTTAAAGGATTTTTTTATTTTTTCCCCTAGGGTAATTAAAAGAGAACCAGATCCACAAGTAGGATCACAAATACTATCTCCATCCTTAGGCTGCAATAACTCTGCAAATAGTAACGAAATACCTTCTGGAGTATAAAAATCTCCACCCCTCATCGCCGAGTCAGATGCAATCTTTTCCAAAAGATATCTACATGCTACTTTTATCTTTTCATTACCACCTTGAATATAACCAAAATTCATTTCAGGACGTGCAAAAATAGCGAGTAAATTAACAAGCATTCGATCTCTCGCTGATCTTGCACCAAAATTAACCGTCGCAAATTGTATAGACTCAAATAAATAACCACCTCTACTTTGACAGACCGAATCAATAGCCTGATCAATTAATTTCAGCGAGTCGTCAATCCTCTCTCCAATATAATCACCATGATTCTTAGCCTCATGATATATTTTATAAAAGCTCGCATCCTCTGGTACTCGAGAAACAATCTCTAACAACCCAGAATATTCTTCATTAATTAAATCATATTCATAGTCAGCCTTAACATCAGAAATATATTTCAGCAATAACATTGAAAATATATAATCTTTATAAGAAGATGAGTCAACTTTCCCTCTAAACAAATCACAAGCAAGTAAAAGTGATTCATGAAGCGCCTTCATCTCACTCATTTTCTAACTCCTCGCTATTAATGATACTTTCACATATACCATCAAAGAGCATATCACCATTTTGTATTAGTGAATTATAAACTGTTTTTTGTTTATTCCAGTTTCTATTAATAGAACCAATCTTTTCTTGAACCCCCAAATTTGGGAGTTTAACAGTCATTTTAGAAACTGTTTTTGAATTAAGTTTACTAATACTCGTACCTTCACTCAAACTGCGAATATGTTTACTTCCAGAAGTAGAGTTTATATACCAATGTAAATAATGTGGCAGTATTAGATTATCATTACATCTAATTACTGCTAACTGATTGGACGTAATGATTGGTTTGCCTAAATTTCCTTCGATAATCCCAGCAGAAAACACAGGCCCCCGCAGACGTAATAAAATATCATTAGGGAAAAGATAATGCTTCTCAGGATTACCCTCTGGGATAACAGAGGTTAAAGCACCTAGATCTAAAATGCCGTCAAGTCCAATATCTTTCGTCTGGATAAGATAACAGGAGCCTTGCTCACCAGCATCTTGTATTGCCGATTTAAAGGGCATCCCTAAGCGGATCTCAGCAACACTCTCTAATGTAACAATTTTATGCATAAGTAAGTTAGGGAGATTACTCTCCCTTTCCTCCAGTAGTTTTAAGCACAATCGAGTGTTTCCAATTCACATCCCCCACACGTACATCTAAATCCATCTGCAATGAGGAAAAGGAGAGCGCGTGTACCAGCATAACAATACAAGCCATATTCCCCCCCTTACTTATTGACTTTTTACGCAGGGATTGATATTTTTTCTCGTTCATTTTGTTAGAGCCTCTCAGAGCGGTTTTAATCAGAATGTTTCGGGTAAATAGCAGCGGCAACTGCTATTTACTCCCTCTCTTACCTAGGTAGTAGCGTCGTACTAGGTCAGTGAGAAGACTATAACAGGTTACAGAGAATTTATGCAATAGTAGCGTCGTACTACTTTTTCACGATGTCATTGCCGCTATGCATCATGGGCTCACTAACCTCATGATTATTCTCATTTATCTTGCGAATTCATGATAGAAAAATATTTAGGTGTTACTTTCCAAAATCAAACGGACTTACCCCTATTTCCCGATTCGCATCCAGATAATCCGCCCACCACTGCAACATCAACCTGCGCTCCCCCAGATGTTCCGCTTTATGGATGTAGGCAGCCCTAACAGAGCTACGCTCCTGATGGCTCATCTGCCTTTCTACCGCATCCCTCGACCACAATCCCGATTCAATCAAAGAACTACACGCCATGGTCCTGAAGCCATGTCCACAGACTTCCGTTTTTGTATCGTAGCCCATCACCCGCAGCGCCTTATTAACCGTGTTCTCACTCATGGGTTTACGCGGATCGTGATCGCCCACGAAAATCAGCTCTCGGTTCCCATTCATGCTTTTGATCTTTTCCAGAATGGCTAAGGCTTGTCGTGACAAGGGAACAAGATGGGGAGTTCGCATCTTTGAACCACGCTGAGAATGCTTTACACCTTCCAGCGGTTCACGCTCACCAGGGATCGTCCACATAGCCGTTTCAAAATCCACTTCTGTCCAACGGGCAAAACGCAGCTCGCTTGAACGGATGAAAACCAACAACATGAGTTCGACAGCAAATCGGGTTAATGGCCTTCCGGAATAGTGATCGATGCGGTAAAGCAATTCAGGAATGCGGTTAAGCTCCAGGGCAGCACGATGCTGTCTTTTTGCCGTAGCAACCGCACCGGCAATTTCTTGTGCAGGGTTGTAGTCGATTAAACCACTCTGCACAGCAAAGCGCATAATCGCGGTAGTTCGCTGTTGCAAACGGGCGGCGACTTCGAGTCGTCCGGATGATTCCACAGCCTTAATGGGCACAAGCAGATCCCGTGTCTTCAATTCAGCAATGTTCCGCTTACCGATAGCAGCGAAGAGATTATCTTCCAGGCTTTTCAATACACGAGCACTATGCGATGCCGACCACTTTTGATTGCTGGCATGCCAGTCTCTGGCGACCACCTCAAACGTTATAGCCTCTTGTTCCTGCTCTACCTTAACGGCTTTCTTGTTCTCACTGGGATCGACGCCATTAGCTAAGAGCTTACGCGCTTCGTCTCGCCGCGATCGAGCATCAGCTAACGAAACTTCAGGATACTTCCCTAGTGCCAGCATCTTCTCTTTACCACCAAAGCGATAACGCAACCGCCAATATTTGGAGCCGTTAGGGTGAACCAGCAAAACCATGCCGTCGCCGTCAGTAAGTTTATAGGCTTTTGCTTCAGGCTTAGCCGAACGAACTTTCACATCACTCAGAGCCATGATGAGTATCCTTTCAAGGGTTCTGTGTGGGTACAAACATTATCGAACCGGGATATACCCGCAGTTGTACCCGCATCAGTAAGTTGATGTAGATTGAATCAGGTTGACTTAGGTTGAGTGAAAACGCGAGGAAAGCCTTGCGGATACTGGATTTCAGGCACAAAAAAAGACGTCCGTTGACGTCTATTGATGTTCTGATGGTGCCGAAGGCCGGACTCGAACCTAAGTCTCCATAACCTGCTGTAATCACGTTCCTATTAGCCTTTAAATGAACAATCGTAGGACCTTTTTGTTCTAGGGGCTACATCTTAAATTTGATCCGCTGGACGGAATCAAACCGAGTGTTCGTGGCGGCCCAAAACGTCAACGAGCCATACCTGCCTTTTGATGTTTATGGAGGTCTACCGGGTCGGGAGGAAAGAACATTTGTCAGCTATGTGGACGTTAAGAAAACGCCACTGCGTTCAGATTTTGAAACCAGTTACCCCCCGGCAGACCTTGTTCAGAATAATCACTTAACTCAATGTTATTTATATGAATTAATCCACTCAGCGTCAAAGTAAAACGCCACCGTAACGCCTACGTAATGCACCCGCATTTTGCTGTTTTATTCACTCTTATAGAAACAAAGAACTGATGAAACGTGAGGCTATCAGCATCTAATGAATACTGTTCATCCATACAGCATGAAAATTCATAAACTTACACTTGAGCTACTTTCTCAGCTTGTCCCACCGAACCGCAGATACGATACCCCAGTTGCCGCTAGGATTAGGCCTACGCCATTTTGCTGTCTCCATGCTACGAAGATACTCAAGAGCTTCAGAAAACGTGCCAAACCGCTTCTGAGCCGTTTTATCACCTACGCCAAACGAGCCATCGCGAGTGCTTGCCAGTCCGGGATGAAAACACGAGCCATCAGCTGCATAAGGAACCAGTAATTCTGGGTCACTATCTTTAGATGAATCAGACGCTAATAACTGCCACGGCTCAACGCTCAAAGCGTTAGCCAGCACCTCAATCGCATCCAAAGACGCATTAGAACCACCGCGTTCAATGCGGCTCATATAGCTGCGAGCAAACCCACACCGATCGGCAAAGGCTTCTTGGCTCATTCCGGTGGAAATGCGCAACTCTTTTACTCGTTGTCCAAACAGTTTTCTCAGGGTCATTTTCATGCCCTGAATTTGCGCAGATGTCCACTAAAGAGCCACGCTCCAATAGTGACATTTTGAATCAATGGTCTATGATGCGATAACTGACACCGCTGGGGTGGAATCTGAGGGATAACAACATGTCAAAAACACGGCTTAGTAAGCCCGGTTTTTCAGCCAGGCCTGTGCTGACCATTATGTTAATCGCTGCGTCATCTGCATCTTATGCAGCAGAAAGCATCGATCAACTGGCGACGCGCATCGGTATGGATCACTTCCGGGAAGCGATCAAAAAGGGTGATCGCAGCGCCTTCAAAACACTGCCGGCAAAAGGCTATAAAAACGGTCTTACCGGGCTGTTAATCAAAACTAACACTTACGTTAACCCCGAATACAGCTTTGCTGATTGCGATACGGACACCGTTATTGTCTCGGTGCAAGAACACAAAACGCTCCCCGGTTGCCGCATATCTCTAAAGCTAGCGACTAAAGATGCTGACGGTAGCTATCACGATAATGGCATTCGCATCGAATATGGTATTGCGACCGGCTCCAAAAAGTTTATCGCCAACAATTCAGCGTGGGCGCAGCATGCCATTACAGGTGATAAGGCGCTGAAAAGCTCGTTGAAGAGAGATGCTAACGATACTGTATGCACTGCATGGTCAACGATGGCAAAAAATATTGCCATCGGGCGAGACGAACACAACCCAATTTCTGTCTACCAACAACAAATTGAAGATCTCAGAGGCAAACCCGGCATCACTGAGAGTAATATTGTTTTTGCCCACGCCCTTGCTGGCATGGTTTACAAAGACATGGCCGCAAAAAAGCCGCAAGAAGTTGAAGCATTGGTTTATCAAACCTGCCAATCAGGTATGTGAAAATTAAAGATTAATCAAAGATTGCGGTAATAGTTGCTCTGGAAACGCCATATTCGCGCGCTAACGCACTGACACTGTTTCCATTATTCTTTTTCTCGATAATCGCTCTACGGTCTTCTGGGGCGATTATCGGCGGTCTTCCTAGCTTCTTACCTTCGGCTTTTGCCCGCAACAAACCCGCTTGGGTCCGCTCAATCAGCAGGTCACGTTCCATCTCTGCAACCGCTGCCAGCATTGACAGCAGAAGCTTACCCGCAGCGGAGGTGAGATCAGTCGTGCCAAGCTGGTGGACAATAACCTTGATGTTTCGGTCAGCCAACTTTCTGACCGTTTGCAGAACGTCAATCGCATCACGTCCGAGACGGTCTAGTTTTGCAACTACCAATGTTTCACCATCGCGGATTTTGCTGAGCATTTCAGAAAACGCTTTGCGTTGCACCGCAGGAACCTTCCCGCTAACAACATCAGTAAACCAAAAGTCGAACGTCCACCCAGCTTGTTCAAGTTCAAGACGCTGGTTCTCAGTATCCTGCTGCGATGTCGAAACACGCCCGTAGCCAAAAATTGCCATAGTCATCTCCTCATCCGGCCCCTGCCGGAAAACGGTGATGAAAATAGGATGGCCTGCCAAAAAAGCCAAGGCTAATTTTCCAACAGTGTGAAAGCACGCGATTGGAAGGTGCCGGAAAACGGTCGTTTATTGGCAGCGAAACCGGGAGTAGCATTGCTGGAACAGTTTGCCAAAGTTGATTGTTATTTTGTGTTCAACTTTCAAATAAGGATACGAACTAATGCGAACCCGTCGAGCCGCAAGATTACTGATCATCAATAACACTAATGACGTGCTACTTTTCCGCTTTACACACCGTGATGACGCTTTAGCAGGAAGATCTTACTGGGCAACCCCCGGCGGTGGACTTGAAGGTCATGAAACTTTCGAGCAGGCTGCTATTCGAGAGCTTTACGAAGAAACGGGAATAAAACGGGACTTTATAGGTAACTCGGTCGGGAACAGCACTTTTGAGATGCTTCTTCCAAAGGGTGAAACAGTTAAAGCAGAAGAACGCTTTTTTGTCGTGAGGGTTACCGATACAAGCATTACTCAGGAAGGTTGGAGTCAACATGAAAAAAGTGTTATTTACCAACATCATTGGTGGACTAAGGATGAGCTTAAAAATACCAAGGAAACGGTTTATCCATTGAATATTTTGGAAATGCTGTCTGATCTCCACTAGTCATCTATCGTTTGTTGGCGCTTAAGTCATGCTTGAACATGTTAGGTTGAAACCATCACTTCATAAGGACAACTGAAATGATTAAAGACGCCATTTTTTCACCGTGCGGTAAGTATCGTTACTCGTTATCACGAGTTTGGGACGAATCAAAACCATATGCCCTTTTCATAGGGTTAAACCCCTCATACGCCGATGCTGAGAACGATGATCACACCTTGAGCCGCTGCATATCATTTGCCAAAAGCTGGGGCTACGGTGGCGTATATATGGCCAACCTGTTCGCGTTCATTCACACCCAGCGACATGAAATGATGAAAGCGCCTGATCCAATTGGCATAGATAACGATAGTCACTTGATACGTCTTGTTAGTGGTGCCGGACTGGTTGTCGCCGCATGGGGAAATGAAGGCAGACACCTCAAACGCTCAACGACCGTCCGACAGCTATTGCCAGAGAGCACAATGTGCTTCGTCTTAAACGCTACAGGTGAGCCAAAGCACCCTTTGTATATGAAAAACGACAGTTTTCTCATACCTTTAGGTTAACATCGATAACTGCGTTCAGAATATGAACGCAGCCATATGATATATATGACTTTTCTTTAAAATGATGGTGTGCTAGCTTTTCTCATGACACCTACCTCATGCGGTAAACCGGTCCGGGTAGGTGGAGATCACCGCTGTTTAGCGGAAGACGTCAGGATGGGAACTCTGCGTAACGTTGATTGTGGTAGGTAGGGCGCGCAAGCGTTTGATGCAGCCAAGCAGAGGGTGAAAGTAGCTATCGGCGGATTCTTGAGTAGCTTCTTTTGCGCATAATGCATCTTTCAAGAAAGGTCGTCACACCACGAGGAAGACTTGATCTTCATCTGGCAAGGGGAACCGAGCAAACCTACAGGCTATCTTCTCAGATGGCCTTAGGGTTGATATGTCCGGCTTCCCCCCCGAGGAAGGGTTTACATCTTAAAGAACAATTTATGTTTTAACATTTTTAACAATTACACTTCTCTGCTGTTTTGGTGTCTTAAAGCGTTCCCGTCAAAAGTAAACCTGCCGTTTTTGCCTCACCTACGTAACAACCAAACACGAACCAGAAGTTGCTAACCTTCAACGTGTTCGCGGTGTCAATGCAGCCGGATAAGTTGGGTGCGGGAAAGTGGATGCCCTAGGTTTGGAAGCGCCCCTCTCAGGCATTGCGTCCGAAATTTTCCGTGGCAGCGAGACAGTCCTTATAGAGGCAATCAGCCTCCAAAGTTAAGCGGCTCGGTAAAGCTCAAAGCTCGCCCAGATTTCTCATTGATTGCTCGAACTCCGCTACGCTTGTTTCAATTGGCTTCGCCAGCCACTCTATGAGAGCGCCGCGAATTCTGCACCATGATTTCCACTACCTTCTTTAAAAAACTCGCCAGAGAGCCTTACAGCACGTTTGAACCGCATATCGTGGCTTCTGCTTACGGATGACTGACTGATTAGTAGTAGCTTCATGGTCCGGTCCGGTTTACTTTATTGCTATTAGCCAGGAGCCGCCCAAGGGCGACACGGAGGTAACGCTTGAGAACCGTCGAAATACTGCAATACACCTTACGCAAAGGTAGCGGTGCCGCTTTTCACGCCATCATGCAGGAAATCAGTGTTCCTCTACACCAAAGCCACGGGATCGATGTTGTTTCGTTTGGCAACTCGCTTCATGACCTGGATTGCTACTACTTGATTCGCGCCTTTGACAGCGCTGAAAGCATGACTGCGGTTCTCGATGCTTTTTACGCAAGCGCAGACTGGCGCAGCGGCCCACGCGAAGACATCGTTGGCAGCATAGAGAACTGCATTAAAACAGTGATTAGCCTACCATCAGAAAGCGTGAAAGGGCTGAGGGTACAATCGTAGGTAATCAAGTGTATTAGCTTAGATTTGACCTAAAACAGCTAAGGCAGATGCCAAACCTAATCTGACAGGCAGCTTTGTGCCAGGTGCGGAAATTCACTCCGTAGACTCTCAAGCGGTATACAACAGGTTAAAAATGCAGAGTTTTTATGCTATCGTCACTATGAATTTCTATAGTTATCATATGATGAAGAAAGTTATCTTATTCCTTTGTCAAGGATTAGAAGAGCATGAGTCTAATGTATTCACAGATACCTTTGGCTGGACAACTACATACGGATTAGAACTCATACAATTAGAGACAATTGGTCTACGTCAAAAAGTTAATAGGTTTCATTATGAAAGTTCTTTATAAATACATGCCGTTCAGGGTATCATTTTTTGATGATCCTTTACTAAGGCTCACTCCTCCATCAGCCCTAAACGATCCGTTTGACTCTAAGCCTACTCAATTAGCAATAAATAAAAAAAGTGACTTCTTTTTCAATGCGAGCAGAGCGGACGATGATGAACCTGATGATGATGAATTACGTTCTTTTTATGAAAATGACCTCCGTCATGGACTTGAAAAATTTGGGATAATTTCTTTAACAGAAAACCATAAAAATTTGCTGATGTGGTCTCATTATGCAAAAGACCACTCAGGTGTAGTTATCGAAGTTTCCAACGAACATCCAATATTTAACTATCACCATTTAACTTATCGGCAATGTGGTGTATCGAAGCAACATCCAATAAAGGTTGAATACACTAATATTAGGCCTGGGCAGGACATTCCAGACACAGCGATTTATGAATATTTTGAATATAATTTTTACACGCATTTTGCCACGGTAAAAGGAACCCCTTGGGAGTATGAGCAAGAATATAGGTATCTGCTTACCCTCGATGAAGCTGATGTTGGACTGGTGAGGCTGCTAAAAAAAATAGAAGATATTCAGGAGCCTAGATTATCTGTTAGGCACGTTCATGAGGACTTATACAAAGTTGAATACACATCCCCTGAAGATAGGGAACTTTTAAAGTGGTATCTGGCTATCCATCAAGGGCGGGGAAATATATGTGATGTCATTCTTTTTAAAAGACTGAGCAGAGATGCTATCAAAGCTATTTATTTTGGGTGTCGCGTTAGTGATGATAGTATAAAAGAAGCAAGAAATAGAATAATAAAAAGTGGTTTTTATAGTAAAGAAATCACCTTTTATAAAGGGAAGGAAAGCGATGACTTATTTGAAATAGATTTTGAAGAGGTCAATTTCCACGAGAAATACTAAAAGTCTATTTCAATAGTTGATAACATCGGTGCTTAAAACAGTAAGTCTCAATGCTCCGTTCCATGTAATCCGGTTGATCTGCTCGCAGTCAGAACCCCAGTTGGAACCAGCGTCTATTACCTAACGGGATAGGCTCAAAGTCCGGCAATAGCTATTAATGTATCATTTACTCTAATAGAAAAATTGATACCCAGAGCTAATGTTGAACTAATAAATGAGGAAATGGTGACCTGCCCCCACGATTAGATACAACACTCAGTTAGTAACGTCGGAATCTTCATTCTCAGAATGACCCTTTCTCC